>OHPS01000024.1_pt1 | contig 125338 bp, 78 predicted proteins | sample 1577811 | NCBI WGS metagenome assembly OHPS01 (sample SAMEA3879552, study PRJEB24766) | human gut metagenome | biome: human-associated habitat; feature: feces | place: USA | collected 1985/1987
TCAATTGGGGATTTGTTGCAGGAAAGACAAATACTATTTTTGCCTGGGATGACGTCATTCCGTCGGGTGAAGAACCGGAATTATGGTTTCATGATATCTATCGTCCTACCGGAGTACCTTATCAGCAGGAAGAAGTCGATTGTATTCAATCCCTGACAGGAAAAAGATAGAATCACGTATTCTTTTTTATCTCTGTTTTTTAGTTTTCATATAGGTTGCTATACTATATTATTTTATTTTTGTATCGTTCTTCTATAATTTGATAACTACTATAATTAAAACCATGAAAAAACTGAAGATTTTATTATTCTTATGTATTGTCGCATGTACGTTTACGGTACAGGCGCAAAAACAATTTACTTTGAACTCTCCGGATGGAAAGCTTCAAACGACGATTACCGTAGGTGATAAGCTGACTTATGACATCCGCTGTAACGAACGGCAGATTCTTGCTCCTTCTCCGATTTCGATGACATTGGATAACGGAGAAGTCTGGGGAGAGAAAGCAAAGTTGTCCGGCACTTCCGGGAAAAAAGTAGATCAGATGATTCCTTCTCCTTTCTATCGTGCCAGTGAATTGAGAGACTACTATAATGAACTGACTCTTCGGTTTAAAAAAGACTGGAATGTCGAGTTTCGTGCGTACAATGATGGTATTGCTTACCGCTTTGTCAGCCGTGCGAAGAAACCTTTCAACGTGGTAGATGAAACAGTAGATTATCATTTCCCATCCGATATGGTAGCTTCTGTACCTTATGTAAAAACAGGAAAAGACGGTGATTATAACTCTCAATATTTCAATTCCTTCGAAAATACTTATACTACCGATCCATTATCGAAACTGAATAAAAAACGTTTGATGTTTTTGCCATTAGTCGTGGATGCTGGCGAAGGCGTTAAGGTTTGTATCACAGAATCCGATTTGGAGAATTATCCCGGCCTCTATTTGTCTGCTATTGAAGGAGAAAATCGGTTGACGGGACGTTTCGCTCCATACCCCAAGAAGATGATGCAGGGCGGACACAATCAACTTCAAATGTTGGTGAAAGAGCATGAAGCTTACATTGCCAAAGTAGATAAACCCCGGAATTTCCCGTGGCGCATGAGCATTGTTACCACTTCCGATAAGGATTTGGCAGCAAGCAACTTGAGCTATTTGTTGGCTGCCCCTTCCCGTCTGACGGATCTTTCATGGATCAAACCCGGCAAAGTAGCATGGGACTGGTGGAATGCCTGGAATTTGGATGGCGTTGATTTTGTGACCGGAGTAAATAATCCGACTTATAAAGCCTACATTGATTTTGCTTCTGCAAACGGTATTGAATATGTGATACTTGACGAAGGCTGGGCGGTAAATCTGCAAGCGGATTTGATGCAAGTGGTGAAAGAGATTAATCTGAAAGAATTGGTAGATTATGCAGCCTCCAAAAATGTGGGTATTATTCTTTGGGCCGGTTATTATGCTTTCGAGCGTGATATGGAGAACGTTTGCCGTCATTATGCCGACATGGGAGTAAAAGGTTTTAAGGTCGATTTTATGGATCGTGACGATCAGCTTATGACTGCATTCAATTATCGGGCTGCCGCGATGTGTGCTAAATATAAACTGATCCTCGACTTGCATGGAACGCACAAACCGGCCGGTTTGAATCGTACTTACCCGAATGTATTGAACTTTGAAGGTGTCAATGGTCTGGAACAGATGAAATGGAGCCCGGCTTCGGTGGATCAGGTGAAGTATGACGTGATGATTCCTTTCACTCGTCAAGTATCCGGTCCGATGGACTACACTCAAGGAGCGATGCGCAATGCTTCGAAAGGTAACTATTATCCTTGCAATTCAGAACCGATGAGTCAGGGAACTCGTTGCCGTCAACTTGCTCTGTATGTTGTATTTGAATCTCCTTTCAATATGTTGTGTGATACGCCGAGCAACTATATGCGCGAACCGGAATCAACAGGATTTATTGCTGATGTTCCGACAGTGTGGGATGAAAGTATCGTGCTTGATGGTAAGATGGGAGAGTATATCGTAACAGCACGCCGGAGTGGAAATGTCTGGTATGTAGGTGGAATCACCGATTGGACGGCACGTGACATCGAAGTGGATTGCTCTTTCCTGGGTGGTAAGACGTATGACGCTACATTGTTTAAAGACGGAGCAAATGCTCACCGGATCGGGCGTGATTATAAATGTGAATCCATCCGGATAAAAAATGACAGTAAGTTGAAGATTCATTTGGCACCCGGAGGTGGGTTTGCTTTGAAGATTAAGTAAACAACCACTTTACACACTACATTGTATATTAAATATTGAAATAGATTTGATATATCTGCAATAGGTTAGATAAGGGTGCGTGCAAATCTTTATAAACGAAGAATAACCCTCGTTACAACTATCTGTAGCGAGGGCTATTACATTAAAAAGAGAGTTCTGGCACATTCCTGTCAGATTCTTATAAGCAAGTCGATTGGGAGGATCACCCTGTAATGACGATGATAGGCAGGGAGGCGTCAGGATAAAGCCGCAATACCTGTCCCTATCAAATTGGCATTATTCATGCTTTTGATATCGACCTCTACATCTTCCAAACCAAACAAACTGAAAAGCTCCCGTAATTTTTCCATGACAATCATGTTATAGTTCTTGTCTTTTCTGTTCTTGCTCCAAAAAAGGCTGCCTTCGGCAACCAGGCAAATTTTTCGTATATTCTTGTTGTATGACTTCAACAACATGATAAGCCCTGTCAGTGAAGCTGCAACTAACTGTGCTGATCTACTATATATCCACTGTGCTACTTCTACATACACCTCCTTATAAATATCGGGATAATTCATAATAGAGGTGAGCTTTTGTGCATCAAACTTTTCTTCGAACTCCTCCAATGGGAAAGTGGCTTTTAGAATATCTCCCAGGTACATACCGGATACAGCTTTTTCGAAACGTTGTTTTCCCGGATTCCCGGAGATTCCATCCACTGTATTATCTACTGCAGTGAGGAACGGCGGATGAAAATTGCCGGATTCCAGATTGACGGGAATCAATCCATCTACTTTATGTGACGGATTTAATTTTTTAATTTTGTCAGCCGGAATAAAAGTTGCCATATTGGTGCCTGTTCCTACAATCAGACCTATATACGCATCGTAACTACTGTCGGTAAGTCCGGCAAATAAACTGGCAACAGTGTCATTGAGCACTTTTATGTTCGTAAACTTGATTTTATTTCTTTCATTCAGATAGTCGAGCAAAGGTTTTCCAACAACTTCTCCGATCATCTCTTTTATATCAACTCCTTTGGTCCAACGTAGCAGTTTGGCATCTCCACCTGGGACGGACTCTGTCGGATAAGAAAAACAATATCCAATTGGCATCTCTTTTTCCCGTTTTATTCCGGTTATCATATCTGCCATTTCTTTGAACAACTCCTCTCGGGTATAACCGGGAGTTTTCATAATCGACATGTCCTTTTTCCAACCATTGTTAGGATGAATGGTGGGAGGCATTTTGCTGAAGTCAACAATTGCTACCCGGTAATTCGTTCCTCCCAAGTCGAGTACTAATGATTTGCCATTGATACCACTTGCTTTCGGAGTGATGAAAGTGGGAATGCATTGTATCTCTGCATTTTCAGTGTTCAAACCTTCTTCTACTTTCGCTTTAAATGAGCGAGCAATCTCTTTGAACTGTTCATTATCTAACTGAAAAATATTTTTCTCCATGATATTATTTTTATTGTATAGAATATGTTTATGTATGAATAACAACTGAAAAGGAATTTTGCTCGTTAGGTATACGGTATATGGATCCAATCGGCTTCCTGGATTTATCTCTTTCTTTTTGTCTCTTTCCTTTTTGCCAGGGCAAATGCTCAATAAGTATTACATCTTCATTAGGCTTGTATCCTTCCCATAGAACGCAGTCCCTTTCTTTTATTTTTAATATCTTCTTTCTCTTTTCCCTGTGTGAATATAATTCATTACATTTACAAATTTAGTATACTTAATCCCTACTGTAATATGACCATTCAAGCCTTTTCAGCTATAATTCCTGATGTACGAGATGACAAAAATAAAATATATCAGTCTAACGAAATAGTGTTCATTTCCCTAGTCTCTGTTATCTGCGGAGCTGATACGTGGAACGAAATAGAAACATTCGGCAAGACGCATGAATCCTATTTCAAGGCCCGTCTTCCGGGGTTGGTTTCTATTCCTTCTCATGATACCTTGTGCCGTTTCTTTTCCATATTGGATATCGACTGGTTTGAAGAATGTTTCAGGTTGTGGGTTGATGACATCTGCCGGAAAATTCCCGGAGTGATAGCCATTGATGGGAAAGCCATTTGCGATAATCCCGATAAAAGGCGTAACTCAAAAAATGGAGTGAGAAGCAAGCTCTATATGGTCAGTGCCTGGTCTGTATCCAACGGCATTTGCCTTGGTCAAAGAAAAGTAGAAGAGAAATCGAATGAAATAAAAGCTATTCCCGAGCTGATAAAGACACTGGATCTTGAGAATTGTATCATAACCATTGATGCTATCGGCTGTCAGAAATCAATCACCAAACTAATCATAGAGAACAAGGCTAATTATATTTTATGTGCCAAAGATAATCACGAAGCACTCAGGGATATAATAGAGTTTAATCTTAGTGAGGAATCGAGATACTATTTATGTTACGCAAAAAGGTACTTTGAGGAAAACAAAGGACATGGAAGAAATGAATACAGGGAATGTGTATGCATAAGCGCTAAAAATCTGCAATATTTTCTCAAAGGATGGACAGGAATCAAGACATTGGCAATGATAAATTCTATTAGAAAAATGGGGGATAAAGAAGCGGTCATGGAAACAAGGTATTATATATCATCATTGGAACCTGATCCGATTACCATACTCAAATCAGTTAGATCACACTGGGAAGTTGAAAATAACCTGCATTGGGTACTTGATATAGGATTCAGAGAAGATGATGACAGGAAAACAGGAAATGCTGCTATCAACTTTTCTGCCATATCAAAGTTAGCACTCATGCTATTGAAACAAAGTGACATCAAACTGGGAATGGCAGGTAAGAGGAAAGCATGTGGATGGGATGAGAAAATAAGAGATAAAGTCATTGGTATTGAAAGAATATAGAAAATGATAAGATGTAATACTTATTGAGCGTTTGCCTTGAACTCACGTTAAGTTATTATGCTTTTGGATTATCTGAAATAAATTTTTATATTTGCGACACCTTATGTCTTTTAAAGAAAAATGAGTGAAAATATTCATATAAAGTTAATAAAGGGGTTGAAGCAAGGCTCCTATGAAGATTTCAATATCCTTTATAGCATTTATGCGGATATGTTATACGGTTTTATTCTAAATTTAACAAAATCTCCCATTGAAGCGCAAGATATTCTTCAAGATACATTTATGAGAATATGGCAGACCCATGAAAGGATCAATTTAGAATTGTCTTTTAAAACCTATTTATATACAATTGCCCGTAACCTGATAATTGATTCTTTACGCAGACAAGTCGATAATGTTGCTTTTGATGAATATGTTTGTAGTGAAGCATTTCAAAAACATTCGGAAAATAATGTGGAGATGAATATCAGTTTCGATGAGTTTCAAGAAAAACTGTCCAAAGCAAAAGAAAAACTAACTCAAAGACAAAAAGAAATATTTGAGTTGAGCCGTGAAAAAGGGTATTCTATTCTATCCATAGCCCAAAAACTCCAACTTTCAGAAAAAACGGTCAAAAACCAATTAACTTTGGCCTTGAAGGTCATGAGGAGTGAACTTTCCTATTACTTTATATTCTTATTTATTCCATTTAAGTAGCTGTTTGTTGAAACGTGTTTTATAACATAAAAGTCGTGTCGGGACTAAATTATACATCTTGCGTATATATTAGTGAAGTACCCGATAAACAGAAATGTTATGAATAAACAATCTTTAAGGCATTTACTTGGAAAATTGATTCATTGGCGGATAACTCCGGATGAATATGCTGAACTTAAAAAGGAAATTAAATCATCAAATGACGAAACCGTTGATTCAGCATTACAGGTATTATGGGAAGAAACTGATTACTCTCCTATGGATTTAGGGATTAAAGAGCAAGTTAGATTCAACTTGGCTCTAAAGGCTTCTCCCGTCTATACCCGAAAATCATCAAAGTGGTGGAAAATTGCTGCTGCAATAGCTATTCCTGTTTTATTCTGTTTAAGCACATATCTCTATTTCTCTTCAGGATATAATGAAGTGAACGAAACTTTTGTGGTTTTTACTGAAAAAGGACAGAAAACACAACTTGTTTTGCCGGATGGTAGCCAAATCTACTTGAACTCGGGATCAAAGCTTAGCTACAATTCAGGATTTAATAAAAACAACAGAATACTGAAATTGGAAGGAGAAGCCTTTTTTAATGTTGCACCCGATAAAGAAAACGCTTTTACCGTACAAACCAATAATTTGGATGTTGTGGTTCATGGAACGGCTTTTAATGTATCTTCCTATAACGATGAACCTGGTATGTCAGTAACTTTGGTAAGGGGAAAAGTATCTTTAGCAAATCATTCTAATGGACAGATTCTGACAGTGATGACACCTAATCAGTTGGTTTATGTAAACAAAGCGGATCTGGTATGGAGTACGGAATCTTGTGATGCTGAAATGGAAAGTTTGTGGACCCAAAATATATTGAAGTTTGAAAATGCTCCGGCTGATAAAGTCTTTAAGAAGCTGGAACGTTGGTATGGCGTAGATATTCATGTCGAAAATTTGAAGGCGGAAACTTTCTATGGATTTACTTTAAAAACAGAATCCCTAAGAGAAATTCTTGAAATAATTAACAAGGTAAGCCCTATCGCTTATCACATAAACGGAGAGGAGGTAACTATCAGATATAAATAAGCACTATAAAAAAGCACGAGGAAACTGCCATCCCTCATGCTTAGAAATACAATATCCCTTGAACTTTTTACTCAAAATGGCCGTCTTGGATAAAAAGAGGGAATAATCATATTTTTGGCAAAGTTACATTTTTATCAATAAAATCTAATATTCATGCAAAAGAAAAAAATAAGAAAAATGGCTCTTATCTCATTTTTCTTACTGGTATCAAATGTTTTATTTGCCCAGACCACCCCTAAAATTGATTTGGAACTTAAAGATGCCACATTGAAAAATTTCTTTACTGCCATAGAAAAGAAAACCGATTATACTTTTGTATATAGCAATTTGGATCTGACGCAACGGGTCTCGATTGAAGTAAAGCAAACTGCTTTGGACGCAGTTCTCAAAAAGGTGCTGATTCCTAAAAGTATCACATATACTTTTGACAAGAAGCGCATCATTCTGAATATAAGTAAAACAAGCGATAAAGTACTAAAACGAACCGTTACAGGGGCTATAACTGATATGGGAGGAGAGCCGCTGATTGGAGCCAGTGTAATAATTAAAGGTACGCGTGAAGGAACGGTAACTAATGTTGATGGTAATTTCCAAGTGTTGGCATCGGATCAAGATGTTCTGGAAATCAGTTATATGGGATATGTTTCACAACAGATTAAAGTGAAGAATAATTCTCATGTATCTGTACAGTTGCAAGAGGATACTGAAATGCTGGAAGAAGTGGTAGTAATAGGTTATGGTACAGCCCGTAAGATAGACTTGACTGGTTCGACTTCTTCTTTGGGTGGCGATAAATTGAAGCAAAAGAGCTCACCGCAACTTTCCAACCAATTGCAGGGGCAAATGGCTGGCGTACAGATAACCCGTACCAATGGCGACCCCACACAGGGCGCTACTATTCGTGTACGCGGTATCACTACTTTGTCGGAGAACAATCCATTGGTGATTATTGACGGGGTGCCGGGTAACATTAATGAGGTAGCTCCCGAAGATGTAAAAGATATCCAAGTGCTGAAGGACGCTGCTTCAGCAGCCATTTATGGTTCACGTGCGGCAGCCGGCGTTATCTTGATTACGACCAAACGTGCTAAAAACAATGAGTTTCATCTTTCTTATAATGCGGAATATGGCATTGATGCTGCCACTACAAAGCCAAAGTTTGCTAACGCTGTACAATGGATGAAAGGCATTAACGAACTGGCTTACAATGATGGCGCTTCATCACTTTACTCTGCTTATTCTGAAGAGTTGATCAATAATTATATGCAACTCAGGAGCGAAGATCCTGACCGTTACGCTGATACTGATTTTATGGAATTAGGTCTGAAAAGTTCTACTCATCATCAAAGGCACTCACTTTCTATCAGCGGAGGAACTGAAAAACTGAAGACGAACTTCAGCTTTGGCTATTATAAATCCGAGGCTCTCTATGATCATAAGAATTACGAACGTTTTAATGTACGTACTAACAACGATTATTCCATTTCCAGCTGGATACATGCGAATGTGGATGTAAATATGATTTATTCCAAAACAGTTACGCCGCGTAATATGGAAGGAAGCATCATCAGGGATTTTATGTTTCGTGCTCCTATCTATAATGCATTCTGGTCGGATGGCCGTTACGCTGACGGAAAGGATGGGGATAATCCTATTGCCAAACATGCTTTAGGCGGAACAAATATTGGATATTATTACCGTGTGGGCGGTAAATTTCAGTTAGATCTAACCCCTGTAAAAGGATTGACATTAACAGGTATTGTGGCGCCCAGGTACTCTTTTGACAAGACAAAAGATCATCATAAGAAGTACGATGTATATCGTATTGATGGAGTGGCTACTCCTGGTTCGGGAAGCGCTACCACCAACCTTTCAGAAGGTCGCAACGATAACTTCAGTTTGACTAAACAATTTTATGCCAATTACAAGTTGGATATAAACCGTCATTCTATTGGACTAATGGCCGGTTACGAAGATTTTACCTATAAATGGGAAGTATTGGGAGCTTCACGTACCAACTATGAGTTAAACAATTTTCCTTATTTGAATATAGGGCCGGAAGACTATCAATATAATAGCGGTTCGGCCGGTCACAACGCCTACCGTTCTGTATTCGGACGTGTGATGTATTCTTGGGCTGACCGCTATATGTTACAAGCTAATGTACGTACCGATGGTTCTTCACGTTTTGCCAAAGGACACCGCTGGGCTACTTTCCCTTCGGTAAGTGCCGGATGGATCATTTCCGAGGAGTCATGGTTTAAGAAGAATGTGGTAGATTATCTGAAGCTCCGTGGTTCAATCGGACAGCTGGGCAACGAGCGTATCGGCTCGGAGTTTCCTTATCAAGCTAAATTGATCTATGGTACCGCTCTGCTTCCTAATGCAACTACCGGGGAAGTTGATGTGGCAAAAACCGCTTATCAGATGGATTATGCCTTTAATGACATTACTTGGGAAACGACTACTACCTATGGAATAGGAGTAGATTTAGGATTATGGAACAGCCGCTTACGTGTTTCTGCAGATTATTATCACAAGAAAACAACCGATATGTTAATGCAGGTTGGTTTCCCCTCTTATTTTGGTTATAATGCACCCCAGAATAATGTTGCGGATATGACAACCAAAGGTTGGGATTTGGAACTTTCCTGGAGTGATAAAATCAATGATTTACGTTATGGTGTCAGTTTCAATCTTTCAGACTATCGATCTAAAATGGGATATATGTCTGACCGCCAGAATATCGGTGACCGTCACATTACAGAAGAAGGTTCTTACTTTAATGAATGGTACGGCTATAAGAGTTTGGGGATTATCGTAAATGAAGATGATATGTATGACGAAAGAAACAGGCCGATTGTTACATTGACCGATAATGATAAACCTGGTGACATTCGCTATCTGGATGTCAATGGCGATGGAAGAATTAATGCCAGCGACCGTATTCGTTTGGGTAATTCGTTACCGGAGTGGCAATATGGAGGAACAATCTGGGCAGAGTGGAAGAGTTTTGATTTTAATCTTTCATTCCAAGGCATTGGGCATCAACTCAAATATTGGTCATGGCCTGTCAAGCCTTTTGAATTTTCAGCCTACGCAGCTCCGCTCAATTTAATTGAGAGCCATTGGAGCCCCACTGCTACCGATGAACAGAATGCAAAAGCTAAATATCCCAGACTGACGAATGGCAATGGTGCGAATGTCTATGCCGATAGTGATTTTTATCTTTTCAACGGTGCCTATATGCGCATTAAGAACATCACTTTGGGATATAGTATTCCTTCAAATATCACTAAGAAATTTTTTATCAACAAGCTAAGAGTATATTTCAGTGCAAATGACTTGCCGGCATTTTCTAATTATCCGAAAGGGTATGATCCGGAATGGGACCGTTACAATGACCTTATCATGTCTTCTTATGTTTTTGGTCTGAATGTTTCATTTTAATTAGCAAATCTGTATGAATAAAATAATCAAATTTATATTTACCGGAATAATGGCATTTGTCATGGTCGCTTGTGCCGATCTTGATTTGAATCCGCTTTCAGAAGGTTCGAGTGAGAATTGGTATCGTGACGAAACTGAAATAGAATGGGCGCTCAACGACCTATGGAGACCGGACTTCTTTCCAATTGATGATGTCATTTGGACAGATGACATGCTAGACCGCAATTCTGCCAACGAAATTACATTTGGGTCCATGACTGATAAATCGGGGATAGCTTCAAGCAGGTGGAGCTCACTGTATAAATCCATTGTACGTGCCATGAAAGTCATCCAGGCTTTGGATAATGGAAGCGCAAGCGGAATGAGCGAGACAAAAATCAACCAATATAAAGGGGAGGCATATTTCATGGTGGGATTCGCTTATGCCGAATTGGCTACTTACTATGGAGACTGTGTCCTTAATAAAGGAATGACTTTAGACGAGTCTTATGTAGCAACCCGTTCACCCAAGAGAGAGGTGCTGGATTACGCTTACGATTGTTTGGATAAGGCGGCGGAATATTTACCGGAGTCTTATGCTGCCCAGCAACGTCCGACAGCCGGTGCAGCTCTTGGTTTTAAAGCCCGTTTTGCACTTTTTCATCAGGATTGGCAGATAGCTGCAGATGCAGCAGAAGCCTGTATGAAGTTGGACGTTTACGAATTACACGACAATTATCTTGACCTCTTTAAGGCTGACAGTTCTCCCGAGTTAATGTTTTATTTTAAAGGGGACTTGAATTTAAAAAAAGGGCAAGGACCGATGTTCAGCTATCTTCCGGCTTATTTACGCCGTCAGATTAATGGCTGTTTCGCCAATAAAAGTCCATCGTTGGAGCTTTTCTGCTCATATACTTGTACTGATGGGAAACCTATTGACGAGTCGAATTTATATAATCCGCAAGATCCCTTTGCAAACCGTGACCCTCGTTTGGCCATGACAATTCAGCCTTTTAAGACTAAATTTGCTGCTGATTATGCCGAATATGAACAGTCTAAAATTGATAAGACATTTCCTAAAAAGTATCCGGACTATATTCTATCGGGTTTTGAGTATACCCCCAATCCCTACGCTGTGAAGGTATATGAGGTGGCGACAAACTCGATGGTGGAAAATAAAGACGGTAGAGGTGCCAATCAACATTCGGCTTACAACGGATTGATGATGCGTAAATATGTAAAAGACAATTGGGTGGACTTTGAAAAAAACGGAAATGTGTCGGATAATTGTTTCCCTTATTTACGCTATGCCGAAGTGCTGATGACTTACCTTGAGGCAAAAAATGAACTCAAACAAGTGACATCCGATATTCTGGACGCTACAATCAATTTAGTTCGTGAACGTGCCTATCGGGGAAGCGGCATAGTTTATCCCCGTGTTACTGAAACCAATCAAGAAAAACTGCGTAAAATCATACGTATGGAGCGCCGTTCGGAATTTGCTTTTGAAGGGATTCGTTATCGTGACTTATTGCGTTGGCGTATTGCAGAGAAATCTCACAACAAACCGATGTATCAGTTGCCAGTGAATGTTTGGTCCGGCTCCGCAAAATGGAATGGCAAACTTGGAAGTGAATCCAATTGTGTGTTATCCGTAGAGTTCCAGAAGATGTTGACAAATTGGGATGCCGGCAACTTCCCGGTAGGTGGAGTGCCGGAGATTGATGAGAATGGTTTGCCGGACCTTTCGGAAATGGAGAATGCCGGCTATTTTACCAGGATGTACGTGATGTCTTTTGATAAGGATAAGAATTACCTGTGGCCTATTCCTGCTGACGATCGTTTGATTAATCCTAATTTGTCGCAAAACCCGAAATATTAACCATCCTAAAGAACAATACATAATGAAGAATCTTTTATATCAGTTTTTCATCGCTTGTTTCTCTCTCTTTTTAGGGGCTTGCAGTGATGAAATTTCGGTGGGAGCGGTTCAAGCGACACCGATTGAATACACAAAGAAAACTTCCGACTTGAATATTCGTGACCCTTTCATCACGGTAGACAGGGAAGAAGGATGCTATTACCTTATCACATCAACTCGGAAACAAGGCCGGGGTGCGCTTATAGCTTACAAGAGCCTTGATCTTGAAATGTGGGGTGAAGTGGGATATGTTTATCAAGCCCGTACGGATTATATAGGAAACAGCCATTTCTGGGCACCCGATTTTTACCTATATAAAGGCAATTATTATTGTTTTATCACGGTGGGTAGAACAGCCGATCCTTTTATAAACATGGGAACTACCATACTGAAAGGGGGCACAAGTCCGGTGGATGGGTATGTACCATTACTGCCACCGGATCAATTGAACATCACGCCTGCCGATATGGTGGCTCTCGATGGTTCGCTGTATGTTGATGACCAGGGTGTGCCTTATATGGTGTTCTGTCATGAGTGGACACAGGTGAAGGATGGTGGTGTCTGGGCAGTAAAGTTGAAGGAAGATTTGTCTGGTGCCGATGGTGAGGCGTGGAAATTATTCTCTGCTTCTGAATCCGGTTGGGCGGTCAGCGGTGGAGGCGATGAGAACATTATTACCGATGGCACAATGATATGGAAAGACAAAGAGTCGGGCAACCTCATTATGACTTGGTCGAGTATGTCTGCTGCCAAAGAAATTGGTGTACAGAACTACTCTATCGGGCAGGCTATTTCCAGAAGCGGGAAGATAGAAGGTCCGTGGGAACATGATCCTGTGCCTCTTTGGTCTTCCAACGGTGGACATGGCATGATTTTCGAGGACTTAGAAGGTAATTTGAAAATTGCTTTTCACTCTCCGAACAGTCCTTCCGGACAAGAGCGCGTCACCATCTCGGACATTGAAATCAAGGATGGAAAGTTTGTGCGCTTTGATCCTTCCGAATATAATCCTATTCCCGTGGAACAGCAGATGCTTACTTACACGGTGAAAGTGCCGGCCGGTACTGAAGTTTGCTACATTACCGGTAACGCGGCAGGTGGCTGGGGTGTTTGGAAAGAGATGACGAAAGTGGATGCAACTACATTTACTGTTAAGTTGCAAACTAAGGAATGGGAAGAGTATAAATACTTTTCCGGTCCAGGGTGGGAATATGAAGAAGCCGTCAATGAGAATGGTGACAAACATGAAAACCGTCAATGGAAGGATAATGGAGGTGTCGATGAAGTGCTCTTTTGGAAGAAGGTGTATAAGCCATCTGTACCATCCGAGGACAGACTGACATTTACAGTAAAAGTGCCTGCCGGGACTAACGTGTGTTATATCGGTGGTAACGTGGTCGGCGACTGGGGTGTATTCAAGAAAATGCAGAAGGTAGATGAAACGACTTACACCATTAAATTGGCCACCAACGACTACGATGAGTACAAGTATTTCTCAGGTCCGGGCTTTGCTTATGAAGAAGCTGTGAATGCTATCGGTGATAAACGTGAGAAAAACCGTAATTGGAAAGAGAACAGCGGAGAGGATGAAGTGTTGTTTTGGAAGGAGGTATACGTTCCCGGCAATGAAGTCATAGTGACGCTCAAATGTCTGGTTCCGAAAACCGTTAGTGAACTCTTTGTTATCGGTTCTTGGAACGGTTGGAAGGCAGACCCGTTCACGGAAGATGAAAAGATGAAATATGTAGGCGAAGAAAATGGAAAGAAAGTGTTTACTTACGAAGTGGAAACACTAGACCCGGGCACTCTGTTGTTCAAGTTTGCTGCCGGTCCGGGCAGACCGTACTTGCAATCGGACGGCACTAACTTAAGCCTAGCCTCCGGAATTGAATACGAGACGAACAAATACTCATACACTGTCTCTTCTTTCAGGGATATACATAATCCGGTATCCTCCGGCGGGCAGAACGCCAATAGCCAATGGGTGGAAACGGATAAACAAAACGGTAGTGTAGAGAGTAGTCATTGGTGAAAAAACTATACTTTACAAAACGAAAAATTAATGATTAAATTTTAGAACAATGAAAACAAAAAAAATAATGGAGCTTGTGATGCTCTGCATTTCCTTTGCATTTTTTGCAATATCTTGTCAACAAGACGATAACTTGAGTGAGATAACCGATAATAAAGCCACCGTATCTGTCCGCATGAAAGGAATCGGTACCTATATGGGCAATGTGCAGATGCGCGGTATCTCTACCCCTAAAGTGCAATATTGCAGAACGACCTTTCAAGGAGAAGAGGTGGTGGCTACTCTCACCGAAGTGGGTGGAATGATGAGCCGTGCGGAAGGGGCAATTACTCCACTACCCGACGGTACGGAGTATTCGGTAATGGTCTATGCGGACGGTGAATTGAAAGCTAGCCATACTTTTGTGCAAGGTTCTAATGATGAGTTCAATTTTGAGTTGACTCCCGGCACTTACATTTTCAAAGCCTATGCTTATGGCAACAAGGAGGCTTCCGGAGCTGATAAAGATCCGCTTTGGTGCGAAAAGGAAGTTGTAGTGACTTCCGGAACAAATAGTCTCGACATCTTGCTTGTGCACAAATTGACTGAAGTAAAAGTAGTGTTCAATGCGGGAGCAAGCCATACAATTCAAGCCATCAATAAGGATGGTGCGCAGAGCGTAATTACTCCAAATTTTAATTATACTTTCAATGAGGAGAGCGGAGAAGTAACTTTCAATGAAGAAATAGCCCCTGCCAACATAATGTTTCCCACACAGGAAGCAGGTAATGTATGGACCAGCGACCCCGTCATGATAGCGGTGGAGAATACCGAGAATGGCAAGGTGGAGTTGAAAGGAGTTGTAATTGATGGTGTTTCTGGAGAAGTAGCTTTGGATGGATGGGTGCTCAAAGCCGGTGTGCAATATGAACTGACTATCAACTTGGGGGATAAACTTCCTGCCGAGCTGACTTATACTGTAACAGTGCCCGCCGGTACAAAGAATTGTTATATGAAAGGCGGATTTCTTTCCATGAACAACAATTGGGCTGATTTTATACAGTTGGAAAAAACGGGTGAGAATACGTTCTCTGTCACATTACCTACTTATAAAAATGAAACGTACCGGTATTTTGCCGAAAAAGGCAAAGAATACATAGAGGTAAATGCTGACGACACCGATAAGGCAGACCGCACTTGGAATGAAAATCAAGGCGTGGATGTTGTGGATAAATGGAAAACTATGCCTTCAGAACCTACTCTTGTAACAATTAAATGTCTGGTTCCCAGAACGGTGACAGACCTTTACATTATCGGAACATTTGATATACAGTGGCAACTTGATCCGCTGGGAGAGAAAGATAAGATGACGTATGTAGGTGAAGAAGGTGATAAAAAAGCTTTCATTTACGAATATACCACTATTAATCCTACTGGATTAGAGTTCAAGTTTGCCGCCGGTCCCGGTAGACAATATATACAATCAGCATCAGAAAATTACACTACAAAAAATGTAGAGCCGTATGAGGCAAATAAATATGCTTATGAAGCATTGGCATTTAAATCTATTTGGACTCCGTCGGTTCCTACTACCGCCAAAGTACAGTGGCAAGAAAGCACTTCGCAATTAAAAGAGGCGGTTAACAAATATTGGTAATATCAAGTTATTGAAAATGAATTAACAAACTCCTGATAACTATACACTATCAGGAAGTGAAAGCTCTTTAGTTCCTCCCCTTAATAAAAGGGGAGGAAGGGAGTTTGCATATAAAAAATATACAATTATAAGATATGGATAGAGGTGAATTTTTAAAGATATTGGGTGTGACCGCTGCGTCTACACTATTAAGCGGATTGCCAGCCAAATCCGAAACAAAGGATAAGGTTAAGCAGCAATCGAAGTCTCATAGCCAGGAGGCCGTTGTCAATAAGCCGGTTACCGCTATTGTGATTGGTGCGGGATCGCGTGGAAGAACGTATGCCGGATATGCCGGCCGATATCCTAAAGCATTGACTATTGTTGGCGTATCCGACATTCAGGAGAAACGTAAACTCGCTATGGCTAAGCAATTCAATATTCCGGCAGAATACCAGTTTGGTGATTGGTCGGAAGTCTTTAAACATCAGAAATTTGCTGATGCAGTTATTATTTCTACTCCCGATGATCTGCACTATCAGCCTTGTATGAAGGCTTTGGAAATGGGGTATGACGTACTATTAGAAAAGCCTATTGCACAGACGGCACAAGAGTGCTATAATATTGCCGCACAAGCCAGAAAGTATGATCGTATAGTGGGCGTGTGTCATGTATTGCGCTATGCTCCTTATTTTATTGCGTTAAAAAAGCTGATTGACTCGGGTGCACTGGGAGAGGTAATGAGCATACAGCACTTTGAACCTATTGCCTATCACCACATGGCGCACTCTTACGTTAGAGGTAATTGGCACAACTCGAAGAAATCTACTCCTATTATTGTAGCTAAATCTTGCCATGACCTCGACCTTATACGTTGGATGACTGGCAAGAAGTGTGTGAAGATATCTGCTTTTGGCAATTTAAACTATTTTAAATTGAAAAATGCTCCTAAAGGCTCCGCAGACCGTTGTCTGAACTGTAGTGTGGAGGCAGAATGTCCTTATTCAGCGATAAAAATATATATGGAACAGGGGCGCCATATTCATGTCTTTGATTTGCCGCAGGATAAGGCGCAACAAAAAGATTATCTCATAAAGCAATTAAAGACTACTGATTACGGTAAGTGTGTGTTCCGGTGCGATAATGACCAATGTGATCATTATGTGACGAATATGCAATTCGAGGACGGACTAACCGCTTCATTTAATATGGAGGCCTTCACCTCTTATGAGGGTCGTCGTACACGTATCATGGGTACCAAAGGGGATATTGTTGGTGATATGACAACATTTATGCACACCGATTTCCTTACAGGAAAGAGATTTGTTTGGAATGAAGATATTTCCGACTTGCCCGGATATGGCGGTCACGGTGGTGGAGACTGGGGAATAATGAAGGACTTTGTATTGGCGGTGAGCAATCATGATGATAAGTTCTTGTCAAGCAATATTGATGTTTCCGTCGAAAGTCATGTGATGGGATTTTTGGCTGAAAAAAGTAGAAGAAGTGGAAACGTAATTCAAATAAAAGGAAATAATGAAAAAATATAAGTTAAGATTAATCTTATTAATGTCGTTTTTTATCAGCATGAACGCATTGGCTCAAAAACAGTATGATATTGTTGTCTATGGTGGCACCTCAGCTGGAATTTCGGCTGCTATTCAAGCTTCACGAATGGGTAAAAGCGTGGCACTGATTGAGCCTACTGATTGTTTGGGAGGCTTGACTACTGGGGGATTAGGGCAGACAGATATAGGAAATAAACAGGCTATAGGAGGTATATCTCGCGAATTTTATCAAAATATCCGGAAGTATTACGATAATCCTAAGAACTGGAAATGGCAGTCTAAGGAGGAGTATGCAGATGATGGGCAGACTCGGACCAGTAAGGAAGAGGACACGATGTGGACGTTTGAACCCTCTGCCGCAAAATATGTATTTGCAGAAATGATAGCTCCGGAGAAAATAGATATTTTTTATAATTTACGGTTGAACAGGGAAACCGGTGTGAAGATGAAAGACAAACAGATTTCCGTTATTAAGATGGAGACCGGAGAGTCTTTTAAAGGTAAAATGTTCATAGACGCCACTTACGAAGGCGACCTGATGGCAGCGGCAGGCGTAAGTTACACCATAGGACGTGAGTCTAACGCCGTTTATGGCGAGACGCTTAACGGTGTACAAGCCAACCGCTTGAGCTACACCCTTAAACGATGGACTTCTACTAACGGGTATAACCATAACTTTGTAGAAGGAGTGGATCCGTATATCATAAAGGGAGATCCCGCCAGTGGTCTGTTGCCCGGCATCAGTGACAAAGCTCCCGGTGTGGATGGTTCGGGAGATAAAAAGATTCAGGCATATTGTTTCAGAATGACTCTTACCGACCATCCCGATAACAGAATTCCTTTCCAAAAGCCAGACAATTATAGGGAAAGTGATTATGAACTGCTTTTCAGGAATTACGAAGCGGCAGGTAGCAATATCAGGGTAATGAACAATTACGGGGGGCATCATATCATTCCATGGATAAATTCCCCGATGCCCAACCGCAAGACTGATACGAACAATTGCCATGGCTTTGCAAGTGATTTTATCGGGCAGAATTATAATTATCCCGAAGCCGGCTACGAGGAACGGGAGAGGATTGTCCAAGCCCATTTGAACTATCAGCAAGGACTGATGTGGACATTAGCCAACCATCCCCGTATTCCATTGGATGTGCGGAAAGAGGTCTCGCGCTGGGGCACTTGCAAAGATGAATACAAGACAGGCGATAACGGTTGGCAACGTCAATTGTATATCCGGGAAGCACGGCGCATGCTGGGTTGCTACATCATCACCCAGCATCATTGCGAAGGATTGGAAGTCTCTCCCGACCCCATTGGAATGGCGGCTTATACTATGGACTCGCACCATGTGCAAAGATACGTGGATATGAACGGTTATGTAAAGAACGAAGGAAATGTGGAAGCACCTGTGGGCAAACCTTTTCCTATCAGTTATCGTGCCATTGTTCCTCGTGAAGACGAATGCACCAATCTTTTGGTTCCCGTCTGTTTGAGCTCTTCGCATATTGCTTTTGGTTCTATCCGTATGGAACCTGTCTTCATGGTTCTTGGCCAGTCTGCTGCTACGGCTGCCTGCCATGCAATAGACGAAAAGCATGGCGTACAGGCCATCTCGTATCAAAAGTTGCAGGTCAGGTTGATAGAAGATAAGCAGGTATTAAGCAATTAACGCCTCTCAATATCTGTAAACAAACAACTTTCATTTCATAATTAATAGTAAGCATTTATACTTTGGACGATGAGAAATTTTATAGCATCAGTTTTATTATTTCTGCCGATCTGTATATTACCGTTACACGGGCAAGTCATGAGAAATATATCGGATATTCATGTACGCGATCCTTATATCCTGCCGGATGTGAAAAGCGGGTACTATTATATGTACTATTCTTCATCATTTAATGGCATGGGAGGAGTTGAGGCATACAAAAGCAAGGACCTGAAAAACTGGGAAGGTCCTGTTAGGGTGTTTACTGTCCCTGTGGACAACTGGATAACAGGCGAAGTTTGGGCACCCGAAGTACATGCCTATAAGGGGAAGTACTATCTTTTTGCTACTTTGAACTCCAGTCTTGAATGGAAAAAAGAACAAGAAAGATGGCCCAAATATACCTTTAGAGGGACTCAAATCTTTGTTTCCGATACTCTTGAAGGACCTTTCCTTCCTTTAGGGAAGACTCCCCACACGCCAATGGACCAAATGGCCCTTGACGGTACATTGTGGGTAGAAGAAGGACAGCCTTATATGATTTACTGTCAGGAATGGGTGCAAACCATTGATGGTGCTATGGTTTTACTCGAATTGTCGCCCGATTTATCAGTTCCGAAAGGAAATCCGGTGACCTTATTTCATGCTTCAGCTGCCTCATGGTCTACCGGTTCTGCGCAAGGTGAGTTTCCTGTAACTGCTTATGTTACGGATGGTTGCTATCTATATCGTACTAAAACGGGAAAGTTGCTGATGATTTGGTCCAGCTATATGCAAGGTCGGTATGCCATTGGTATTGCGGAATCTGTAACTGGAAAAGTGAGTGGACCGTGGAAGCATCAAGAAGAACCTTTGTTTACAAAAGACGGGGGACATGGTATGATATTTAGAACGTTTGACGGTCGGTTGTGTATAACCTTTCACCAACCTAATTGGCCGGGAGGTAAAGAACGTGCCCATATCTTTGAGGTAGAAGACAAGGGAGATACGTTGAGGTTATTAGGTGAGCTGTTCGGTAGTGTTAGATAAAATAAATCAATTGTTATCAATTTGATATTCCTGGAAACTTAATATCAACGTTATTACAATATGTTTAAAACTATGAAAATCTTGTTCGGGCTATTATTTGTCTGTATGATAAGTTCGGAAGTTGGAGCACAAAATCAATTGCCTGTCTACCTAGATGAGAGTAGGCTGACAGAAGAACGTGTCAATGATGCCCTTTCTCGTATGACCCTTGAAGAGAAAATAGCATTGTGTCATGCACAGTCTAAATTTAGTTCACCGGGTGTATCTCGTCTCGGTATTCCCGAATTATGGACAACTGATGGACCTCACGGCATTCGTCCGGAAGTTTTGTGGGATGAGTGGGATCAGGCGGGATGGACGAATGATTCTTGTATAGCTTTTCCCGCGTTGACTTGCCTTTCTGCGACGTGGAATCCTGAAATGTCTTACTTCTATGGGAAGAGTATCGGTGAGGAAGCCCGTTATCGGAAAAAAAATATACTATTGGGACCCGGAGTAAATATTTATCGTACACCCTTGAACGGGCGTAATTTTGAATACATGGGAGAAGATCCGTATTTGGCTTCTGTGATGGTAGTTCCTTATATAAAAGGGGTACAAGAAAACGGAGTTGCCACCTGTGTAAAGCATTATGCTTTGAACAATCAAGAATTTAACCGTCATACTACCAATGTACATTTGAGCGATCGGGCTCTTTATGAAATATATCTGCCTGCTTTTAAAGCTGCTGTCAAAAAAGGTGGGACATGGTCGATTATGGGAGCGTATAATCTTTATCAAGGGGAGCACTCATGTCACAACAAACGTTTGCTCAAAGATATACTTCGGGACGAATGGGGGGTTGATGGAGTGGTGGTATCTGACTGGGGAGGAACGCATGATACGAAACAGGCTATTTTCAATGGGCTGGATTTGGAATTTGGTTCTTGGACGAATGGTTTGTCTGCCGGAACAAAAAATGCGTATGATAATTATTATTTGGCTTATCCTTATCTAAAATTGATAAAAGAAGGAAAGATAGGGATAAAGGAGTTGGATGAGAAAGTAAGCAATATTCTCCGGCTAATTTTCCGTACATCGATGAGTACCCTAAAAACATTCGGTTCTTTGGGTTCACCGGAACATGGACAGGCAGGACGTAAGATTGCCGAAGAGGGAATAGTTTTATTACAGAATAAGAATAACGTACTGCCAATCAACTTGGATAAAGCGGAAAAGATTGTTGTTATTGGTGAGAATGCCATAAAAATGATGACTGTAGGCGGTGGTAGCTCTTCGTTAAAGGCGAAGTATGAGATAACTCCGTTGGTGGGTTTGGAAAAACGGATAGGTTTACAGGCAGAAGTGGTGTACGCTCGCGGATATGTAGGAGAACCGATTGGAGAATATAATGGAGTGAAGACTGGGCAGAATTTAAATGATGACCGAACGGAAGATGAATTGCTGGCAGAAGCTCTTGCGGTCGCTGAAGATGCTGATTATGTTATTTTCTTTGGCGGATTGAATAAGAGCGAACATCAAGACTGTGAGGATAGAGACCGTAAACAATTTGATTTGCCTTACAATCAAAATAAGATAATCACAGAACTCGCTAAGGTTAACAAGAATCTGATAGTCGTCAATATCTCGGGCAATGCCGTGGGTATGCCTTGGATTAATGATGTTCCTGCTATCGTTCAGGGATGGTATTTGGGTTCAGAAGCAGGTTCCGCTTTAGCTTCTGTATTGGTGGGTGATGTCAGCCCTTCCGGAAAACTTCCTTTTACATTTCCTGCAAAATTAGAACATGTAGGTGCTCATGCGTTAGGTGAATATCCGGGTAATAAAGAAGATTTGGCACACTCAAAAAACTGGGGAGATACCATTAATACAACATATCATGAGGATATCTTTGTAGGTTATCGTTGGGCGGACAAAGAGAAGCTCACACCATTATTCCCATTCGGGCATGGGCTTAGTTATACAAAGTTTGCCTATGGAAAACTTTCTGTTGATAAACGAAGTATGACGGTGGATGAAACGATTACTTTTACAATTTGCATTAAAAACACAGGTACTTGTGAAGGACAGGAGGTCGTACAGCTTTATATTAGCGATAAGAAGTCTTCATTGCCTCGTCCGGTGAAAGAGTTGAAGGGATTTAAAAAAGTGAGATTAGCACCGGGAGAAGAAAAGGAGGTGACGTTGACGATAGATAAAGAAGCGTTGAGCTTTTTTGATGATGTACGGCACGAATGGGTGGTTGAACCAGGTGATTTTGAAGCTATTATTGCAGCTTCGGCTACTGATATAAAGAAGAAAGTCAAGTTCGCTCTAAAGTAATTATGAGTATAGGTAATATCGAATAATTCGATAGCTGCCCCCGAAAGCTATTGCTGCATCGGGTAAATAACAGGCTGACAATAAAAGTACAATCTTTTTATTGTCAGCCTATTGTCATGGCTTATTGTCAGGGTGCAATGCTTTACTAGTCACCGTATTATCCAGCTAAAACTCCTGCTGACAATAAGAACCCTTCAATTTATATGTAAACCTAAAACCTATGAAACTTTTCTGTTATTAATTACACGCATGGCCGCAGTATAGTATTCGCAAGGAACAGAAATCAAAATACTGTTTAAACCATTGTCTTTCATTGAAACCTGGATATAGGCTGCATTCAATAAACTTTTTACGCTGGCTACCTCCCAAGGACTACCAGCAAAAACATTGACTTGAGAAATCTTTCTACTTGTAATCATGATCTTTATAGTGTGTTTTTGTTTATACTGCAACAAAGATAAGGGAGAAAAGCAACATAGAGGTGCAATATTGTTTCATATATAGTATACAAATGATTCATTGAATCAGGATTTGTATTAATTGACCAGTTTGTAGTATGATTCATATAAGAAATCCTCCTTCGGTTGCCAAAAGACAAGTGAAGGAGGATTTATCGATAAATAGGTGCTTTTTTACTTATTTCTTATCGTTTTCACGAATTTCCACCCGGCGGATCTTACCGCTGATTGTCTTAGGTAGCTCTTCTACGAACTCGATGACACGTGGATATTTATAAGGAGCAGTCACTTTCTTCACGTGGTTCTGTAATTCCTTAATCAGTTCTTCTCCGGCACGTGCTTTATAGTCTTTGGATAGAACAATCGTAGCTTTTACTACCTGACCGCGAATCTCGTCGGGTACTCCGGTAATAGCACATTCCACAACAGCCGGATGAGTCATCAACGCACTTTCCACTTCGAATGGGCCGATGCGGTAACCGGAACTCTTGATTACGTCGTCTGCACGACCGACAAACCAAAGGTAGCCATCCTCGTCTTTCCAGGCAACATCGCCGGTGTAATAAATACCATCGTGCCAAGCTTCGTGAGTGCGTTCCGCATCCCGGTAGTATTCTTTGAAAAGTCCGAGAGGTTTACCTTTGCTGGTGCGGATTACAATTTGTCCTTGTTCACCCGCTTCAACAGAGCGACCTTCATGGTCGATCAAGTCTACATCATATTGAGGATTCGGCAGCCCCATGCTTCCCGGTTTCGGTTCCATCCAAGGCATGGTGGCGATGGTGAGGGTTGTTTCTGTTTGTCCGAAACCTTCCATCAGTTTGATGCCCGTCAGTTTCTTGAAAGTTTCAAATACAGCGGGGTTCAATGCTTCTCCGGCAATGGTGCAGTATTTTAGTGAAGACAAGTCGAACTTTGTCAGGTCTTCGTGAATCAAGAACCGGAAGATGGTAGGAGGCGCACAGAGAGAAGTGACATGATATTCTTGGATTTTTTCCAGAATAGCTGCCGGGGTAAACTTCTCGTGGTCGTAGACGAAGATATTGGCTCCGGCAATCCACTGTCCGTAGAGTTTTCCCCATACCGCTTTTCCCCAGCCGGTATCGGCAATGGTGAGGTGAAGACTGTTCTCGTCCAGGTTGTGCCAAAAACTACCGGTAACGATATGACCTAACGGATAAGTAAAGTCATGTGCCACCATCTTAGGTTCACCGGTAGTGCCGGAAGTAAAATACATCAGAGAGATGTCATCATTAGTGTTCGCATGGCGCGGACGTACAAACGGAGCAGCATTTTCGATACCCTGATGGAAATCTTCGAAGCCTTCCGGGATTTCCGGACCGACACTGACTAACTTTTCAACCGTGGGACATTCGGGAAGAGCCTCTTTGATATGTTGCAGGATGATTCCTTCGCCGGCAGCTACGATCATTTTGATGTCGGCAGCGTTGCAGCGATAGATAATATCCTTTTTGGTCAGCAAGTGAGTAGCCGGAATGACGGTTGCTCCTAGTTTGTGAAGAGCGATGGTGCTATACCAGAACTCATAACGGCGTTTCAGAATCAGCATCACCATGTCGCCACGGCCGATACCCAGGCTCTGGAAGTAAGAAGCGGTCATGTCCGTAGATCGTTTCATGTCGGCAAATGAGAATTGGCGACTTTCGCCTTTGTCATTTGTCCAAAGTAAAGCGTTCTTGTCAGGTTGTTCGGCAGCCCAGGCGTCTACTACGTCATAGCCGAAGTTGAAGTTCTCCGGGACGTTTATTTTCAAGTTTTTGATAAAATCCTCTTGTGAACTGAAAGAGGTCTGTGATAAAAATCTTTCTACCATGATGTTATTACATAATTACTGCCAGAAAACGTACTGTTTTGCCATCGAGCGCTTTCATGCCATGTGGAAGTTTAGAGTTAAAATAGATACTGTCGCCTTGGTTGAGGATGATTTCTTTGCCTTCGATGTTGATAAGCATACGTCCTTCGATGACAAGGTTGAATTCTTGTCCGTTATGTTGGTTATAATGGATTGGTTCGTCGTTTGCTTTCGGTTCAACGGTGACGATGAACGGGTCGGCGGTACGGTTCATGAATCCTGAAGCCAGTGATTGGTATTTATAAGCTTTGGTACGTTCGATGCTGACTCCTTTGCCGGCACGGGTCACGAAGTAGCTGCTCATTTTAGGCTCTTCGCCAAACATCAAGGCATCAAGAGCTACATTATACGTACGGGCTATTTTTTGTAACATGCTGACAGAGATATCGTAGTCTCCGGTTTCTGCAAGTCGGTATTCTTCGGCAGAGATGTCGCTGTCGCGGGCGATATCCTCTGCGGTCAGTTCCAGTACATCACGTAATCCGCGGAGGCGTTCTGCGATCTGTTTAATTTGTTCATTCATACAAGTGGTTCGTATTTTTATGATTAATAATTCTATGGTGTTATTTGGAGGCTTTCATGGCTTTGATGATAGCGGAGGTGAATCCGTTGTGCTCCAGTTCATTGATCCCTTTGATTGTGATTCCGCCCGGAGTGGTAACCTTGTCGATTTCTACGCTGGGGTGGGTGTCATTGTTCTGAATCAGTGCGGCTGCTCCTTTTAAGGATTGTGCTATCATCTGCATGGCATCTTTGGGACGAAGTCCCATTTCGATTCCGGCTTGCATGGCTGCCTGAACGTATTTCAATACGTAAGCGATACCGCAGGAGGTCAATGCGGTGGCTGCCGCTATTTTATCTTCGGGGATAAGCATCACTGTTCCCATCTCGCTAAATAACCGGAGGATGAAGTTGTCTTGTTCATCATTCGTGTTGCGCGCGGCAACAAGCGTCATGCTTTCCAGTTCGCTGATAGCGGTGTTCGGAATCAGACGGAACATGGGCATTTCCGGTGCTACGACATAATGAGCCAGTTCTTCAAAACTGATGCCGGCAGCTACGGAGATGAGTATCTGTTTGCTTTTTAATTTCAACTCGCGCATCACCGATTCCATAAACCACGGTTTGACGGCAAGGATGACAATGTCTGCTCCTGTGGCTGCTTCCAGATTATTGTTGGTGGTGGAGATACCCGGAAATTCTTTTTTCAGTTTCTCTAGTTTTCCGGCACTGGGATTGGATACAATGATATCCGAATCGTCTATCAGACTTCCTTTTGCCAGGCCACGGGCTATTGAACCGCCCATGTTTCCTGCACCGATAATGGCTATTTTCATATACGCTTGTTTTTAATGAGTTGTTACAGACAAAGGTAACAGTTAATTACGAAAAAACAAAAAGCAGCCAGAATAAGAAATAAATTTCTAATAAAGGCTGCTTTTATCGTTGGCTGTTTATTAATCAAATGAGCGGTTAGAGTACTTTTTTGAACCGGGCGAGGAACTCTTTCGCTTCCTCCATGCTGAGACAGAGAGGAGGTAACAGGCGAAGTACATTCGTGCCGCTTGCTCCGGTAAATACATGCTCGTCATAGATGAGACGGCTGCGTAGTTCCTTGATCGGTTCTTCAAATTCGAGGCCGATCATTAGTCCGCGTCCGCGCACTTCTTTGATTTGCGGGAATTTTTTCAGCTCTTCCAGTAAGTAATCACCTACTGCCTTAGCATTTTCTACCAGATTTTCCTGTTCAATGACATCCATCACAGCGAGAGCTGCCGAACATGCCAGGTGATTTCCTCCAAAAGTAGTTCCCAACTGGCCATATACCGGTTTAAACATCGGGCTGATTAAGACACCTGCCATTGGAAAGCCGTTACCGATTCCTTTGGCTACAGTGATGATATCCGGCTTAATGTCATTATATTGATGAGCGAAGAATTTACCGCTACGCCCGTATCCGCTCTGAATTTCATCGAGAATCAGGATCGTTCCTGTTTCGCTGCAAGCTTTGCGGAGTTCCTGCATAAATTCGGTGGTTGGTATCTTGATACCGCCTACACCTTGTATTCCTTCAATGATAACAGCGCATGTGTCTCCTTTAGACAATTCTTGTTTCATCGCTTCCATATCGTTGAGCGGGAGATAGGTGACATGACCGTTATTGTTGATAGGGGCGATAATGGAAGGATTGTGGGTCGCTTCTACCGCCAGAGACGTCCGTCCGTGAAACGCCTTATTGAAAGATACGATTTTGGTACGTCCGTTATAGAAGGAAGCCAGCTTCAAAGCGTTTTCGTTCGCTTCGGCTCCACTGTTAATCAGGAACAGGCTGTAGTCTTCGTAACCGGAAATCTTGCCCAGTCGTTCGGCTACCTCTTGTTGGAGTTTGTTGATGACGGAGTTTGAGTAGAAACCAAGTTTAGCCACCTGGTTACTTATCATTGCTGTATAGTGAGGGTGTGCATGTCCGATAGAGATAACGGCATGACCTCCGTAGAGATCCAGATATTCCGTTCCGTTCTCATCCCATACCTTGCAACCGTCGCCCTTGACAATGTTGATGTTATATAAAGGATATACGTCGAATAATTTCATAATAATTAAATGAAGAATTAAGAATGAAGAATGAAGAATTAGGTTACTTCATGGTTCATTTGATTATTTTTGGCAGTTTTGATTGAAGAAACAAGCAGAGCTATGAGTTCTCCACAATCAATCTCCATACTATTAAAAGCATTAGAATCGATATAATCTGAATCTTTTAAAAGATTCAACCAATAGTCGGTTTCATTAGCTTCCTTTAATGATATACTTAGTTTATTAATGAAGTCAGCATTGCTTTGGGCAAATTCGGATTCTCGAATTGAAGCTCCAATAGAAGTGCCGGAACGAAGAATTTGTTTGCTGAGGATGAACTCTTGTTTCATTTCTCGAAGATATTTAGTCATTTGTACAATTCGAAGTGCAAATGAATAGCTTTTTGTATTCAATAATGAATTTGTTCTATTGTGGCAATTCTTCATTCTTCGTTCTTCATTCTTCATTAAAACGCTGAAGGCTTCAAACGTAGTCCTACGGTTTCTTCCAGATTGAACATCAGGTTCATGTTATGAACCGCTTGTCCGCTGGCGCCTTTCAGCAAATTGTCGATACAAGAGATAATCAATAGTTTGTCACCGTGTTTCTCCAGATGTATCAGGCACTTATTAGTATTAACGACTTGTTTCAAGTCAATATTCTTGTCTACGATGTGTACAAAGGAGTCTTTTGCATAATATTCCTCATACATACGAACGATTTCTTCCAGCGCTACTTTGGTTTTGACTACCAGCGTTGCAAAGATACCACGGGCGAAATCTCCACGGTATGGAATGAAGTCGATCTCCGCATCGAAACTGTTTTGCAGCTGTTTCAGTGATTGCTTGATTTCCGGAACATGCTGGTGCTCGAATGCTTTGTACACACTCATATTGTTGTTTCTCCAACTGAAATGACTGGTAGCACCCGGTTTCACTCCGGCTCCCGTACTTCCTGTAATGGCATTTACCATTACATCATCCGTCAGCATCAGATTCTTGGCAAGCGGAAGCAAACCGAGCTGGATGCAGGTTGCAAAACAACCGGGATTGGCTACGTGCTTTGCCGTACAAGTAGCGCGGCGGTTCAGTTCCGGCAGACCGTAGATAAAGTCGTGGTCGTCGCTCATAATACGGTAGTCCATCGAGAGGTCGATAATCTTCAGGTCTTCCGGTATGTTGTGACTTTCCATGAATTTCTTTGTATCGCCGTGGGCGGTGCAGAAAAAGAGAACGTCAATTTCGTCCAAAGGTAACTGGTCGGTGAATCTTAGATCTGTTTCTCCATACAAGCCTTCGTGTACGTCGGTAATTCTGTTTCCGGCATTACTGCTGCTGTTGATAAATACGATTTCAGTTTCCGGATGGTTGAGCAGCAGACGGATTAATTCGCCTGCTGTATATCCTGCGCCACCAATGATTCCTGCTTTAATCATATCTCTTCGTCTTTGTGGTTATTATAGTAAACACGTAGCGGAGTAGAAGTGACTTTGATAAAGCCTTTGGCGTCTTCGGCTGTCCAGCCTTTCTGCATTTCACCGTATTCTCCGAATTTAGTCTTCACCAGATCATCTTCCGATTCTACACCTACGGTAGAGAAGGAGAGAGGGCGAAGCTCGAGGATAGCCGTACCGTTTACGTTACGCTGGCTTTCCTGCAACATCGCTTCGATGTCACGCATCACCGGTTCGAGGTATTGGCTTTCGTGGAGGAACATACCGTACCAGTTGGCTACCTGGTCTTTCCAGTATTGCTGCCATTTGCTCAATGTATATTTCTCAAGGAAGCGATGGGCGCCGATAATCAACATCGGGGCGGCTGCTTCGAATCCTACACGGCCTTTGATACCGATAATTGTATCACCCACGTGCATATCACGGCCGATACCGTATGCTGCACCAATCTCTTCCACTTTCTGGATGGCTTTGATCGGGTCGTCAAACTTCTCGTCGTTGACAGCTTTCAGTTCCCCTTTTTCGAAAGTCAGGCGGAGCTGTTCGCTGCCTTCTTTTTCAACATGTTTGAGGTAGGCTGTTTCCGGGAGTCCTTGCGCAGAGTCGAGGATTTCGCCACCACAGATAGAAGTACCCCACAAACCTACATTATAAGAGTATTTCAGTTTGGTGAAGTCCGCGCTGAAACCATGTTTGTTCAGATAATCAATTTCTTCCTGACGGCTCAATGCCATGTCACGGGTCAATGTGATGATTTCTACATTGGGAGCCAGTACGAGGAAAGTCATGTCGAAACGGATCTGGTCGTTACCTGCTCCGGTAGAACCGTGTGCGATGGCATCCGCACCGATTTCATTGGCATATCGTGCGATAGCCAGTGCCTGGAAAATACGTTCGGAACTAACAGAAATAGGATAAGTACCGTTACGCAGCACATTTCCGAAAACCATGTATTTCAGGCTCTTTTCGTAGTATTCCTGGGTAACGTCCAGCGTCACGTATTTCACTGCTCCCAGTTTATAAGCATTTTCTTCGTTTGTTTTCAGTTGTTCTTCGCTGAAACCACCCGTATTGGCACAAGCTGCATATACTTCGTAACCTTTTTCTTTGGCGAGGTACATGACGGTGAACGATGTGTCCAGTCCGCCGCTGAATGCCACCACTACTTTTTTCTTCTTTTCTTCCATAGTGCTGTATCTTTTAAATGTTATTTCTTTCTTGTTCTTTTTTGATGTTCCGCGGCTCTGTCGGATCGTACAGCATGGCTGTGCAGATGCAGAACTTGCGGTTTTTCGCTACCAGAATATCATGGTTGATACATCCTTCGCATCCTTTCCAGAAAGCTTCGTCGTCTGTCAGTTCGTTGAAGGTGACAGGTACATAACCCAGTTCGGTGTTCATTTTCATGACAGCTGCTCCGGAGGTCAGACTGAATATTTTTGCTTTCGGCCATCGGAGACGTGCCAGTTGGAAAGAAGCCTGTTTGATACGTTTTGCCAGTCCTAACCCACGGAAATCGGGATGAACGATCAGACCGGAAGTAGCCACATATTGCTTGTTTCCCCATGATTCGATGTAGGTGAATCCGGCAAAAGTATCGCCACAAAGAGCAATAATCGCCTTACCTTCTTTCATCTTTGTCGCTACGTATTCGTGTGTGCGTTCCGCAATTCCTGTTCCTCGTACGGCGGCAGCATTTCTGATAGTTTCCAAAATAGTGTCAACGTAAACCTCATGTGAGGCGTCGGCTACCATAACATCTATTTGTTGAGTGTCCATTTCTTTATTATATAATAATAGGTATAATTATTCGATATTGGGAATGATGAGTGACAGAAGCTGACGTATTTTGCTGATGGCAACTCCTTCACGCAACACCAACATGATTGTATCGTCACCGGCAATGGTTCCCAGAATTTCACTGAATTCATTGTTGTCGATGTCATACGCCATGCTGCTCGCATAACCGGGGCGGGTGCGGATAACGGCAATGTTACCGGAAAACTGTAAAGAGATAAATCCGTTGTTACGTAACATTTCACCGGCACTCTGGTCGGTAGAACGTTTATACATAATATTGTTCGGCAGTACATATACGTACTTTCCGTTCATACTGGCAGCCTTGGCTACTTTCAATTGTTTCAAGTCGCGGGAGAGGGTGGCCTGTGTCAGTTCGAAGCCTTCGCGGTTCAGCTCTTGCAACAGTTCTTCCTGCGAACCGACCTCCTTGCTTGAGATTATCATTTTGATGGCGTCTAACCGATTTGCTTTCTTCTTCATTGTATAATTATTCTAAGAACGGTGCAAAAGTATGCATTATTTCGGAGAAAAGATGCATAAAACCAAAGTTTTTTTGCATAAAAGTGAAAAATATGCTAAACGGTGAGAGCCTGCTTTTTTGTTTTGTGTCAAAATGTATACCCTTTCAATCAAAATACATAAGGAAAGGGAGGAGGGAATCGCCTATCTTTGCCATGTAGGTAAATGGATACCTTAAATATATAGACAGAATACCATGAAACAAAACTTTTTTGCAGTCGACCTGGGCGCAACGAGCGGCCGTACAATCTTAGGAACTTTCATTGAAGGCGGATTAAATCTGGAAGAGATTAATCGTTTTCCTAACCACCTGATTGAAGTGGGTGGACATTTCTATTGGGATATTTATGCATTATATCGTCATATTATTGACGGATTGAAGTTGGTGGCTCATCGTGGCGAATCCATTGCTTCTATCGGTATTGATACCTGGGGAGTGGATTTTGTATGCGTCGGAAAAGACGGTAACTTGCTTCGTCAGCCTTATGCGTATCGTGACCCTCATACGGTAGGAGCACCGGAAGCTCTTTTCTCCCGTATTTCGCGTAGCGAAGTCTATGGCAAAACAGGCATTCAGATAATGAATTTTAATTCACTTTTCCAATTAGATACTTTACGTCGCAATCACGACAGCGCATTGGAGGTGGCAGATAAAATTCTGTTTATGCCGGATGCGTTGAGTTATATGCTTACCGGAGAGATGGTGACGGAGTATACGATTGCTTCGACAGCCCAGTTGGTGAATGCGCAGACACGCCGTTTGGAACCGGAGTTGCTGAAAGCAGTAGGTTTGAGTGAAAAGAATTTCGGACGTTTTGTATTTCCGGGTGAAAAGGTGGGAGTATTGACGGAAGAAGTGCAAAAGATAACCGGACTGGGTGCAATTCCTGTGATTGCGGTAGCCGGTCATGATACCGGTTCTGCTGTTGCTGCCGTTCCGGCATTGGATCGCAACTTTGCTTATTTGAGTAGCGGAACCTGGTCACTGATGGGAGTTGAAACGGATGCTCCGGTGATTAATGCCGAAACGGAAGCGTTGAACTTTACCAATGAAGGCGGGGTGGAAGGAACCATCCGTCTGTTGAAGAATATCTGCGGAATGTGGCTGTTGGAACGTTGCCGTTTGAATTGGGGAGATACAAGCTACCCTGAATTAATCAGTGAGGCGGATGCTTGCGAGCCATTCCGTAGTCTGATTAATCCGGATGATGACTGTTTCGCGAATCCTGCAGACATGGAAAAAGCTATTGCTGAATATTGCCGGGCTACCGGACAAGCAGTTCCCGAGAAACGTGGACAAGTGGTGCGTTGTATTTTTGAAAGTCTGGCTTTGCGTTATCGTCAGGTATTGGAGAATTTACGTTCGCTTTCTCCTCGTCCGATTGATACATTGCACGTAATTGGCGGCGGTAGCCGGAATGATTTGCTGAACCAGTTTACTGCCAATGCGATAGGAATCCCTGTGGTAGCCGGTCCGTCTGAAGCGACAGCTATCGGTAATGTGATGATTCAGGCAATGGCAGCAGGCGAAGCGACGGATGTTGCCGGTATGCGCCAGTTAATCAATCGCTCTATCCCGTTGAAAACTTATCAGCCGCAAGATACGGAAGCTTGGGATGCGGCTTATATTCATTTTAAGAATTGCGTTCGATAATATATTGAACAACCGACAGAATAATCATTTTTTAAACTAATAGAATATCATGAAAAAAGAAGAACTGATTCAGAAAGCGTATGAGATTGCTGTGGAACGTTATGCAGCAGTAGGTGTAGACACCGAAAAAGTATTGAAAACGATGCAGGATTTTCATCTGTCACTTCACTGCTGGCAGGCTGATGACGTTGCAGGATTTGAAGTACAGGCCGGTTCATTGACCGGAGGCATTCAGGCAACTGGTAATTATCCGGGCAAAGCTCGTAATATTGACGAACTGCGTGCTGACATCTTGAAAGCTGCTTCTTATATTCCGGGTACTCATCGTCTGAACTTACACGAGATCTATGGAGATTTTCAGGGGAAGGTGGTAGACCGTGATGAGGTAGAACCGGAACATTTCAAGAGCTGGATCGAATGGGGTAAAGAACACAACATGAAGCTTGACTTTAACTCTACCTCTTTCTCTCATCCAAAATCAGGTGATTTGTCACTTTCTAATCCCGATGAAGGCATCCGTCAGTTCTGGATTGAACATACAAAACGTTGCCGTGCAGTTGCAGAAGCAATGGGTGAAGCACAGGGTGATCCGTGTATCATGAATCTATGGGTACATGACGGAAGCAAGGATATTACGGTAAACCGTATGAAATATCGTGCATTGCTGAAAGATTCTTTGGATCAGATCTTCGCTACCGAATATAAGAATATGAAAGATTGTATCGAATCTAAAGTGTTCGGTATCGGTCTGGAAAGCTATACAGTAGGTTCTAATGACTTCTATATTGGTTATGGTGCTTCTCGTAACAAGATGATTACGTTGGATACCGGTCACTTCCATCCGACAGAAAGTGTAGCCGATAAAGTTTCTTCACTGTTGCTTTATGTGCCTGAATTGATGTTGCACGTAAGCCGTCCGGTTCGTTGGGATTCAGACCACGTTACTATTATGGATGACCCGACTATGGATCTGTTCAGCGAAATCGTCCGTTGCGGTGCTCTGGATCGTGTACATTATGGTCTTGACTATTTCGATGCATCTATCAACCGTATCGGTGCTTATGTAATTGGTAGCCGTGCTGCACAGAAATGTATGACTCGTGCTCTGCTCGAACCGATTGCCAAATTGCGCGAATACGAAGCAAACGGACAGGGATTCCAGCGTCTGGCTCTGCTCGAAGAAGAAAAAGCGCTGCCTTGGAATGCTGTTTGGGATATGTTCTGCTTGAAGAACAATGTTCCTGTAGGTGAAGATTTCATTGCAGAAATTGAAAAGTACGAAGCCGAAGTAACTTCTAAACGATAAGTTATGGAAATTTTAATCGGCTTATTGATTATAGCCATCGGTAGCTTTTGCCAGTCCAGTTCTTATGTGCCTATTAAGAAGGTAAAGGAATGGAGCTGGGAAAGCTTCTGGTTAATACAAGGTATATTTGCTTGGTTAGTGTTCCCGTTTCTGGGTTCACTACTGGGTGTACCCCAAGAGAGCAGTTTGTTCGACTTGTGGGGAGCGGGAGGTGCTGGAATGAGCATCTTTTATGGTATATTGTGGGGAGTAGGAGGTTTGACTTTCGGACTTTCCATGCGCTATTTGGGGGTTGCACTGGGACAGAGTATCTCATTAGGGACTTGTGCCGGTTTCGGAACCCTTCTTCCGGCTCTTTTTGCAGGTACAAACTTGTTTGAAGGTAACGGGCTGATTCTTTTGTTGGGTGTTTGCATCACGTTGGCAGGTATTGCTATTATCGGGTATGCTGGTAGTTTGCGTGCGCAAAACATGAGCGAAGAAGAAAAACGTGCTGCTGTAAAAGACTTTGCATTGACAAAAGGGTTACTGGTTGCACTCCTGGCCGGTGTCATGAGTGCTTGCTTCGCTTTGGGACTGGATGCAGGAACACCTATCAAGGAAGCTGCCTTAGCCGGTGGAGTGGAAGGACTTTACGCCGGTCTCCCGGTGATTTTCCTGGTTACATTTGGCGGGTTCCTGACAAATGCAGTTTACTGCCTGCAACAGAATGTGGCTAATAAATCAATGGGTGACTATGCTAAAGGAAAAGTCTGGGGCAATAATTTAGTTTTTTGTGCGTTGGCTGGCGTATTATGGTACATGCAGTTCTTCGGACTGGAAATGGGTAAGAGTTTCCTTACGGAAAGTCCGGTATTGCTGGCTTTCTCCTGGTGTATTTTGATGGCATTGAATGTCACATTTAGTAATGTTTGGGGAATTATTCTGAAAGAATGGAAAGGTGTGTCAAACAAGACCATAACTGTGCTGATAGCTGGTCTGATCGTGCTTGTCTTCTCATTAGTGTTCCCGAATTTGTTTTAAAAAATTTAGGTATGGATTACATGGATTACGCGGTTTTTTTATAACTTGCGGCAAAATCAGTGTAATCCATGCCTAATTAAAATTATATATAGAATGAAATCAATTTTAGAGAATCGTCCGGGACTTGCCAAAGAAGTAAATAAGGTAGCAGAAGTTGCCGGATACTTGTGGCAGAAAGGATGGGCTGAACGTAACGGTGGTAATATCACTGTTAATATCACAGAGTTTGTAGACGATGAAATTCGTCAGATGAAACCGATCAGTGAAGTTAAATCTATCGGTGTGACTCTTCCTTATCTGAAAGGATGCTATTTCTACTGCAAGGGAACTAATAAACGCATGCGTGATTTAGCTCGTTGGCCGATGGAGAATGGTTCGGTGATCCGCATTATGGATGACTGTGCCAGCTACGTAATTATTGCGGACGAGGCTGTGGCTCCGACATCGGAATTGCCTTCTCACTTGAGCGTACATAATGACCTGTTGAGTAAAAACTCTCCTTATAAAGCATCTGTACATACACACCCGATCGAACTGATTGCCATGACACATTGTCCGAAGTTCCTGGAAAAAGATGTGGCTACTAATTTGTTATGGAGTATGATTCCCGAAACAAAGGCATTCTGCCCGCGTGGTTTGGGCATCATTCCTTATAAATTGCCTAGTTCTGTAGAATTGGCGGAAGCTACCATCAAGGAATTGCAGGATTATGATGTTGTGATGTGGGAGAAACATGGTGTATTTGCAGTTGATTGCGATGCGATGCAGGCGTTCGATCAGATCGATGTACTTAATAAATCGGCTCTCATCTATATCGCAGCGAAAAATATGGGCTTCGAGCCGGATGGTATGAGTCAGGAACAGATGAAAGAAATGACTGTTGCTTTCAATCTGCCTAAATAAAACAACAAATAGCACAACCATGAATCGAATTATTTTAAACGAAACTTCTTACTTCGGTGCCGGATGCCGAAGTGTGATTGCTGTGGAAGCAGCTAGACGTGGCTTTAAGAAAGCCTTTTTTGTAACGGATAAAGACCTTATCAAGTTTGGTGTGGCTGCTGAAATTATTAAAGTATTTGATGAGAACCAGATTCCTTACGAACTTTATAGCGATGTAAAGGCTAACCCTACTATTGCAAATGTGCAAAACGGTGTGGCAGCTTACAAAGCTTCCGGAGCCGATTTTATCGTTGCTTTGGGTGGTGGCTCTTCTATCGATACTGCCAAAGGAATCGGTATTGTTGTGAATAACCCGGATTTTGCGGATGTGAAGTCTCTGGAGGGGGTAGCTGATACCAAACACAAAGCTGTACCTACCTTTGCACTGCCTACTACTGCCGGAACGGCTGCCGAGGTAACTATCAATTATGTGATTATTGATGAAGATGCCCGTAAGAAGATGGTTTGCGTAGACCCGAACGACATCCCTGCCGTGGCTATCGTAGACCCCGAACTGATGTACTCAATGCCGAAGGGGCTTACTGCCGCTACCGGTATGGATGCTTTGACACATGCCATCGAAAGTTATATTACTCCCGGTGCCTGGGTAATGAGCGATATGTTCGAATTGAAGGCTATTGAGATGATTGCACAAAATCTGAAAGCAGCCGTAGACAATGGTAAAGATGTGGCAGCTCGCGAAGCAATGTCGCAGGCACAATATATTGCCGGTATGGGATTCTCGAATGTCGGTTTGGGAATAGTTCATTCAATGGCTCATCCGTTGGGTGCATTCTATGATACTCCACACGGGGTAGCTAATGCCTTGCTGTTGCCGTATGTGATGGAATACAATGCTGAATCTCCGGCAGCTCCGAAATATATCCATATTGCGAAAGCAATGGGAGTGGACACTACCGGGATGAGTGAAGCGGAGGGCGTTAAAGCTGCTATTGAAGCTGTGAAAGCACTTTCTATCAGCATTAATATCCCACAGAAATTGCATGAAATCAATGTGAAAGAAGAAGACATTCCTGCATTGGCTGTAGCTGCTTACAATGATGTTTGTACAGGTGGTAATCCTCGTCCTACTTCGGTAGCGGATATTGAAGCCTTGTATCATAAAGCATTCTAAATCTCGTTATAGTAAAGTTTGTTTTTATATAAACATCCGGGGATACTTGAAAGTACACTCCGGATGTTTTTTTATACCCTTGCGTGTGTTTTCTGAAAATAATTCCTATTTTTGTCCAACTCAATTACATGAAAACACTCTGATATGATCGAGGATAATAGTTTGGGATTGGAATTTAAATATCTGATTGTAAATGACATGGACCGTAAATTCGGTCTGTGGGTGAATACCGTCGGCTATCAGTCTATCCCTCCTGATTCACCTTATCCATTGAAAGAGCATCCCTCCGGTTACTTTTTTAATGCGGAAAAAGGAAGGGTGCTTCGCGAATATCAGTTGGTCTATATCACAAAAGGGCGTGGTTTGTTTTCATCCGATTCCACTTCTGAAAAGCAGGTTTGTAAAGGCCGGCTGATGGTATTGTTTCCCGGGCAATGGCATACTTACCGCCCGTTACGGCAGACTGGTTGGACGGAATATTACATCGGCTTTGAGGGGCCAATGATAGATGCCATCGTTAATGATGCTTTTTTGTCGCAGGAGCAGCAAATATTGGAAATCGGTATTAATGAAGAGTTGGTTTCCTTGTTCTCCCGTGCTCTTGCTGTAGCTGAAGCGGATAAGATTTCTGCGCAACAATATCTTTCCGGGATTGTGCTCCACATGATAGGTATGATTCTTTCTGTCTCCAAGAATAAAGTTTTCGAGATGAGTGATGTGGATCAGAAGATAGAACAGGCGAAAATCATCATGAATGAAAATGTTTCCGGTAATGTAGATCCGGAAGAGTTAGCAATGCGGCTTAACATCAGTTATTCATGGTTTCGACGTGTTTTCAAGGAGTATACTGGTTATGCTCCCGCCAAATATTTCCAGGAATTGAAACTCCGTAAAGCCAAACAAATGTTAGTAGGAACTTCCCAATCCGTGAAAGAGATTTCTTTTTTTCTGGGTTTCCAGTCTACCGAATATTTTTTCTCTTTTTTCAAGAAACGTACAGGGCTTACCCCGTTGGAATATCGTTCGTTCGGACGGGAAGAATAAAGTAGGGTGAAGTCTATATCTATCAGTTATTTTGCTCTGATTTTGGGAATATCATAAAAACTGTTACTTTTGTGACGAGATTAATGTGTGCTATAAACCATCATTCTTGATATGTGCGAACAAAGACTATCTAAGATCCATTTTTTTATTCTGCTATCTCTTTTTGGATTTGTATTTCCACTCCGGTCACAGGAATACAAGTTCAGAACATTGGGTGTGGAAGATGGATTGTCGCAAATAACGGTGAGCGATATTTGCCAGGATGAGAAATCGCGTATATGGATTGCCACTTTGGACGGGCTGAATTGTTTCGATGGCAATCACATCAAAGTCTTCAACCACTTTCATAACGACTCTATCAGTTATGGTAATTTATATGTGACTCAAATGGTGGAAGACGGTCAGGGAAGTCTTTTCCTGTTGACCTCTACCGGACTTTTCCAGTTCGACCTTGAAACAGAAAAATATTATATTCTTCCGGTGACTTCTCCCTCCACTCTTGCCAAAGGAAAGACGGGAGTGTGGATTGCAGAAGGAGGGAAACTGTTCTTATACGATAAGAATACCCGCCTCTTGAAACCGATGTATGCCGATTTGCAGCTGCCGGATAGTGGCCCGACGATGGTGGAAGGTTCCGAAGGAAGTCTCTGGATTGCTTTGAAAGAGGGTGGGGTGATGCGTGTAGATACTTGCGGATCGATGTCACTTCACTTGCCCGGAATTAAAGTGATGAAACTGATAAAAAGTAACGACCAGAATATCTGGATTGGTTCGCAGGATCAGGGCGTTTTCTGTTTTTCACCTCAAGGTACGATCATACATCACTATGAATATAATGATAAGAGTGTTTACACGGTTCGGGACGATATGGCGAGAGCGTTATGTCAGGATTTGGAAGGGAATATATGGGTAGGCTACAGAAGTGGATTGAGTAAGATTGAAGTGGCTACCGGGAAAATATTCCATTATCAGGCTGATCCTAACCGGGTGGGTGCTATGTCCAATCGTTCGGTGACGTCTCTTTATACCGACAAACAAGGAACTGTTTGGGTGGGGACTTATTGGGGAGGGGTAAACTTCTTCTCTCCGGAATATCAGCATTTTGTGCATTATCATGCTTCGGACACCGGATTGTCTTTTCCGGTGGTCGGTGCTATGGCAGAAGATAAAGTCGGAAATATCTGGATTTGTACGGAAGGAGGGGGATTAGATTTATATCAACCGGAACAGGGAAAGTTCAAGCATTTTAATGCGCATACGGGATATCATTTCAGTACGGACTACCTGAAAGATGTTGTTTTTGATGAGGCTAATAATTGCTTATGGATTGCAGCCGACTTTACCAATAAGGTGAATTGTTTTCATCTTAATAACTATCGGAATGATATCTATAATCTCGAACCGCTTGGAGAAGAAAGTGTCGGAGAAGCCCTGTTTGCCTTGGCGGATACTCCTCGTAAATTGTATGTCGGGACAACATCCGCTATTGTGAGTTTGGATAAACAGACCTTGAAATCCGAGGTGTTGTTTCATCAGAAGGAACTGTTTACACATAATTATAACACCCTATTGCTTGATTCGAAAAACAGATTATGGTTTGCTGCCGACGACGGTTGTGTAGCCTATGTGATTGATGAAATGCGGTTTGAAACCTATAGGATAAGTCTGAAGAAACGGGTCAGATCTCAAAAAGAGTTGGTCAATGTTATCTATGAAGATCGAAAGGGAAATATTTGGGTAGGGACACATGGCAACGGACTTTTCTTGCTGGATAAGAAAGAACGTTTGTTTCGTTTACATACTCCTGAAAGTGTGTTGTCGGGAGAAAATATCAGGGTACTGGGGGAAACCCCTTCCGGGAATTTATTGATTGGTACCGGGCATGGATTGTCAATGCTGGAACAGAAAGAGGGGAAAGTGATAAACTTCAATTCTAAAACCGGATTCCCGCTGACTCTTGTGAACCGGAAATCCATGCATGTATCCCGCAACCATGATATTTATATGGGAGGAGCTACCGGATTGGTAACCATTCGTGAAAGTAGTCTGTATTATCCTCCGAAAATATACGATCTGGAGTTGGCTCATTTGTATGTCAACAACAAAGAGATAACAACAGGCGATCAAACCGGTATTTTAAATAAATCCTTTGCCTATACCGGGCGGATCAAATTGAATTACTTGCAAAATGTGTTTTCTATCGGTTTCTCAACAGATAATTTTCTGCATATAGGCGGTGGTGAGGTAGAATATCGGTTGATGGGGTATAATGATGAATGGAGCGAGAACCGTCTGGGAAATGACATTACTTATACAAATATCTCTCCGGGTGATTATGTCTTTGAGATCAGGCTGAAGAACTTCCCGGAAGTAATCAGATCGCTGGATATAACGATTACGCCACCTTTCTATGCTACTTGGTGGGCCTATACTATTTATGTATGCGTGATTCTGACTATTCTATTCTTCATCGTGAGAGAATATAGAATCCGTCTGTTCCTGAAAACTTCATTGGATTTTGAACTTCGCGAGAAACAATACATTGAAGAGATGAATCAATCCAAACTTCGTTTCTTCACGAATATCTCGCATGAAATCAGAACTCCGATCACTCTTATCCTGGGGCAGGTTGATCTGTTGCTGAATTCCGGCAAATTGTCTACCTATGCTTATTCGAAACTGTTGAATATACATAAAAATGCAGGTAACCTGAAATCATTGATTACGGAGTTGCTTGATTTCCGGAAACAGGAGCAGGGACTTTTGAAACTGAAAGTTTCTCAATTTGACTTATATTCTTTGCTCAAAGAGCATTATGTATTGTTTAAGGAGTTGGCTGCTAACAGGAATATTTCGTTTGTTTTGCATGCCGACTGCGAGCAATGCCTCGTGTGGGGAGACCGGATGCAAATACAGAAGGTGGTTAATAACTTGCTGTCTAATGCTTTTAAATATACTTCAGACGGTGGAACTATCCGTATGGAATTGGCTGATGGAACGGAGGAATGTATGTTTTCCGTTTCCGATAATGGTGCGGGAATATCCGAGGAAGACTATGTTAAGATATTCGAGCGGTTCTATCAGGTTGAGAATATAGGACAGTATGGAGGAACTGGTATCGGGCTGGCTTTGAGTCAGGGTATTGTGAAAGCCCACCAGGGAGATATAACAGTAGAAAGTCAGCTGGGAAAAGGTTCTTGTTTTAAGGTCACTCTGAAAAAAGGGGATGCTCACTTTGATTCTTCTGTCGCCCGGGTTGAACCGGAGCAGGATAAGGAATATATTTATTATTCGGAAGACAAAGAACTGCTGGTTAAAGAGGTGCAGTCAGCCCAAAGTGAAAGCGGGACTACTGACTGTAAATTACTGGTGATTGATGATAATGAAGAAATCAGAAATATCCTTGTAGATATCTTTTCTCCATTGTACACGGTTGAAACTGCAAGTGATGGTGAGGAAGGGTATGAAAAAGTAAAAATGATGCAGCCTGATCTGGTTATTTCGGATATTATGATGCCCGGAATGCCCGGAACGGAATTGTGTGCCAAAATTAAGAACAATATTGAAACTTGTCATATCCCTGTCGTTCTTCTGACTGCCCTTAGTGCGCCCGAACGTGAGTTGGAAGGATTAAGAATTGGAGCGGATATTTATGTGGTGAAGCCATTTAATATGCGGCGGCTGGTGATGCAATGCAATAATCTGATTAATACCCGCAGACTTTTACAGAATAAATATGCCCATCAGCTGGATAGCAAAGCGGAGAAGATTGCAACGAATGAACTCGATCAGAGGTTTATCGAACAAGCGACACAGGTAGTGGAAGATAATATGGAAAATCCCGAATTCAGTGTAGATGTCTTCTCACGTGAGATGGGGGTGGGACGTACTGTCTTATTCCAGAAGATAAAAGGTATCACGGGAAGTACGCCAAATAATTTTATCATGAATCTGCGTCTGAAAAAAGCGGCATATTTTCTGCAGAATTCTCCGGAAATGAATATATCGGATATTGCTTACCGGTTAGGATTTGGAAATCCTCAATACTTCAATAAATGCTTTAAAGAACTTTTTGATATTGCTCCTACGCAATACCGAAAAGCTCATAATACCTCCTCCGAACCCTCTGTGAAGTGATTAAAATAAGTCATCTGAATTTTTAGACTAGATAAAACGAACAATTCGATAGGGTGCAATATATTCAAATGCGATACTTTTGTGGCGTTGGATAATGCCAGCTTGTACTTGAGTTTTCTTTGGTTAGGTGTGTCCGCACACACTTTCATTTGGTAGACCGGGTGCTGTGTAATCTTTATTCTAATATAATAATTATTGTGTAGTATTATGAAAGACAAATATCCATATAATAAATAAAAGATAACATCTCATTGGAGAGAATCAATATATTTTCCCCAATTAATTAAGTAGTGAGTAAAACCTTGATAATTAACCAATTTAATTTTATTCTAGTTATGAAAAATTTGCAGAGTAGGACAAAAGTGCGGTTGCTTCAGTCGTTGCTTTTGATTTCCTTGAGTCTCTTTTTCCTTGTCAATCCGGCTTATGCTCAAGGCGGGTTTGCAGTGAAGGGAGTTATTGTGGATAAAACAGGATTTCCTTTGCCTGGCGCCAATGTGATGGAGAAGGGAACATCTAATGGGACAATTACAGATTTAGATGGTAATTTCTCATTGAATGTTTCGAAGAAGGGAGTTACTTTGACTGTATCATTCATGGGATATACCCCTAAAGATGTGGTAGTGAAAGATAAAACAATGAATATTACGCTTGAAGAGAACTCTAAGCTATTGGACGAAGTAGTGGTAGTGGGTTACGGTACGATGAAAAAGCGTGATGTAACAGGAGCTATTACTTCCATCTCAAGCGAGGCCATTGAGCAAAAAATGGCTACCAATGTTTTTGAAGCATTGCAGGGTACTACTGCCGGTGTACAGGTGGTATCCGGTTCCGGACAGCCCGGTGAATCTTCTTCTATCAAAATTCGTGGTACTTCCACTTTCTCTGCCGAAGGTGTGACTCCTCTTTATATTGTAGACGGTGTTCCTTTGGAAAGTATCGATGGTATCAATACCAATGATATTACTTCTATGGAGATTTTGAAGGATGCCGCTTCTGCAGCTATCTACGGTTCGCGTTCGGCGAACGGTGTGATTATTATCACTACCAAAAGTGGGCAGGAAGGTAAAGCCCGTATTGATATCAAGTATAATCACTCGTGGGGTACATTGTCTCACAAGGTACCACAGGCAAACCGCAAGGAACGTTTGTTGTACGACCAGTATCGTAAAGAGTATTTTGAAACATACGGCGGAGGTAATCCGGATGAAAGTAGTGATATACTGAATGATCCGTTGAACTCTTTCTTTAATGTGGATAACGATTATCTGGACATGATTACAAGCACTGCACAAAAAGATCAGGTGGATATCAGTGTAGGTGGTGGTACAAAGAAATTGAAATATTTCATCAATACCGGTTATTATAATGAGAAAGGTATTATTTCCAATACAGGTTTCCAGAGATTAAATACTCGTATCAACTCCGATTATTCACCGACAGACTGGATGAATATGGGTAGCCGTATTTCTTTGACTTATTCTAAAAAGAAAGGTCTGAATGAAGGTACTTTATTGAGCGCAGTGTTGACTCGTCGTCCTTATTTCAATACTTATTATCCGGATGGCTCTTTGGTCGGAGTGTTTAACGGTCAGAAGAACCCTATTGCACAGGTCAATTATACCACCGACTTTACTGATTCTTATAAGGCTAACTTCTTCCAGTTCTTTGAAATCAAATTCAACAAGTATTTGAAGTTTAGAGCCAATATTAATGCCAACTTCTATCTGGATAAACGCAAAAAACTCGAACCGAGTCTTATCACCGATGAATGGCAGAAACAGAATAAAGGTTATTCTTATAATTACCTGAACTGGAACTGGATGAATGAAGACATCCTTACTTATGCACGCAAAATAAAAGATCATAATTTTACGGCCATGGTAGGTGTTAGTGCACAGCAGTGGCGTTATGAAAACGAAACATTTGTGGGGATAAACTCATCTACAGATTTTATCTATACAATGAATGCTTTTGCCGCAAACCTGGATTTGTCATCTACAGGCTCCACATTAAGCAATCACTCTATGGCTTCCATTTTTGCCCGTGTGACTTATGATTATAAAGGAAGATATTTGCTCAATGCCATTATGCGTCGTGACGGTTCTTCTCGTTTTGCCAAAGAGAACAAATGGGGTAATTTCCCTTCCGTATCTGTGGGATGGCGCTTCTCGGATGAGAAATTCATGAAATTCTCGAAAAAGTTTCTCGAAGATGGTAAGATCCGTGCAAGTTTCGGTATCACGGGTAACGAAGCAATCGGCAACTACGACTATATCTACTCTTATTCTCCGAATTCTATTTATGACGGAGTGGGTGGCGTTATTCCGACTCGTATCGGTAAAGACAATTTGAAATGGGAGGAAACTAAACAATTCAATCTTGGTCTGGACTTGAATTTCTGGAATAGCCGTTTGACAATCACTGCCGATTATTACGATAAATATACAGACGGTTTGCTGGCAAACTACCAATTGCCTAAAGAATCCGGTTTTGCATATATGAAAACCAATGTCGGTGAAATGAGTAACCGAGGCTTTGAAATAGCTGTTACCGGTGATATTATCCGCACGAAGGACTGGAAGTGGAATGCTTCTTTCAATATCTCCAGAAACATCAACCGTATTGAGAAGCTGTCTGAAGGTAAGGCATATATGGAAGGTGATATCTGGTGGATGCAGGAAGGTGGCCGTGTGGGTGACTTCTATGGATTTAAAAGCGCCGGTGTCTTTGCATACGACGAATCGAATGCTTTCACTGATAAATGGGAACAGCTGACTCCGGTGTTTGAGAATGGTGTATTCCAGTACAAATATTTGTTGGATGGAAAGGAATATGCAGGTAATATCCGTCAGAAAACGTTGCCGAACGGCAAACCGTTCCGTGGGGGAGATTACAACTGGGAGGAACCGGAAGGAACCCGTGACGGTGTGATTGATGATAATGACCGTATGGTGATCGGTAATGCCATGCCTGATGTAACTGGTGGTTTGAATACAACGGTGACTTGGAAGAATTTGAGTTTATACTTAGGATTCTATTATTCATTGGGAGGACAGATTTATAATGCAGCCGAACATAATCGTAATATGTTCAAATACACCGGAACTACTCCTTCACCGGAAGTCATCCATAATATGTGGTTGCATCCGGGTGACCAGGCAATCTATCCGCGTCCGTATAATGATGATTACAACAATGCCCGTATGGGTAACTCGTTCTATCTGGAAGATGCTTCATTTATTCGTTTGCAGAACATACGTGTAGCATACGATCTTCCTGAAAACTGGATAAAGAAGCTGATGTTGAAGAATATAAATATCTACGCTTTTGTAAACAACGCCTTGACATGGACCAACTATTCGGGATTCGATCCTGAATTCTCTACCAACAATCCTCTGCAGGTAGGTAAAGACTCTTACCGTTATCCGAGAAAGAGAGAATATGGTATTGGTTTTTCTGCAAACTTTTAATTGAAGATATCGTATGAAGAATATAAAATATTTTGTTGGAGCTGTATGCCTGGCTCTATCGTTGAATAGCTGTTCAGACTTTCTGAATGAGGAACCGGTAAGTGAAATTCCGGCAGGTGACATGTGGCAGACTGCCCGTGACGCTAAGGCAGGTATAAATGAAATCTATGGATTGTTACGTTCCACTTTACGGGAGAACTATTTCTATTGGGGGGAGTTCCGTTCGGATAATGTAGCTCCCGGAGCACCGGTAATGGCCGATCAGGCACGTGTTATCAACAACCTGATGTCTACGGATGAGAAATGTGCAAAGTGGACGACTCTGTATCAGATGATTAACCAGGCAAATCTGGCTATTAAATATGTTCCTAATATCAGTATGCCTGATGTGGCAGACCGTAACGATTACCTTGGACAAGCGTATGCGTTGCGTGCTTTGGCCTACTTCTATGCTATCCGTGTTTGGGGAGACGTACCTTTGTTTACAGAACCTACTGAAAAGTATTCGGAAGCGATCTATAAAGAGCGTACGGATAAAAACTACATTCTTGATAATGTCATTCTTCCGGACCTGAAGAAAGCGGAAGGACTGATAAACCGCAACAAGAACTACGAACGCAAACGCATTTCTATCTGTGGTGTTTGGGCTATCATGGCTGATGCTTATATGTGGGCTGAACAATATAATCTGGCCGATCAAACCATTGATAAAATGGCTGACATTAAATCGTCCAAAGGTCGTTTGGTGGACTTTGAACCTTCTATTCAGACTTGGCATACAATGTTCACAGAAGAACTGAATAACAAACCGTCTGATGATACTCCTGAAAATGATGAGTACTCAACAAAAGAGTTTATCTTCCTGATTCATTTTAATATGGATGAAGTGGGAACCAATGGATATAGTTATATGTATCAATGGTTCTCCGGTTCCGGTAACCGTGCTGCCGTTCTGTCGGATAAATTGATGAGTGTCTTCAATGAGCCGGATATGCAGGGTGATTTGCGCAAAGCCTATACGGTGAAGGATTATCAGAATGGAAATGAATTACGTAAATATATGGCCGGTGATATTAGTAACTCATTAAACAAAACCTGTGAGGTTGCTTATCCTATTTATCGCTACACGGATATGTTGTTATTGCAGGCTGAAGCTCGTGCCCGTCTCGGAAAATGGGAAGAAGCTTTGGATTTAGTGAAAAAAGTGCGTGATCGTGCCGGGCTGGTTACTCCTACTGCACTTAGCTTTGCATCGGAAGATGAAGTCGTTAATTATATACTGCGTGAACGCCAGGTAGAGTTAGTAGGTGAGGGCCGTCGTTGGTTCGACCTGCTACGTACAGGGAAATGGAAAGAAGTGATGGAGCCTATTAACGGCATGAGCCAGGATGGAAATGAACTGTTCCCGATTCATTATTCTCACATATTGGAGAATCCGAAGATAACTCAGAATCCATATTATGGTAACAATTAAAAAGATTGAAACGATGAAAAAGACAATATATAGAACGATTTTCTTTTGCTTGAGCGTTATTGCGCTAGCTGGGTGTGACTTGGAATTGCAAAAGAATTATGATTATGAAGCATCGGTCGACGATCCTCATGTAAATGTAACTGCTTGGGAGTATTTTCAGGACCATCAGGATATCTTCTCTGAATTTACTACCGCTATAGAGTATACAGGCTTGAAAGACTATTATACGCAGACTGAAAATAAATACACTTATCTGGCTCTGAATAATACGGCCATGCAATCATACCGTGAAAATGTTTTTCCGGGGATAGCCTCTATTACAGACTGTGATAAAGAAACGGTGAAAAATATGCTTTTATACCATATTGTAGATGGGGAATATAGTTCTTACGGTCAACTGCAGGTGGAAGCCATGTTTGTATTGACAATGCTTCCCGGAGAAAAGGGGTTGATGACGATGTCTGTTTGGAAGAACCCATGGCAGGCTGCCGTAGGAAAGATCTTAGTGAATGAAACGGGTAGCAATGGTAAATCGCCTCAACGCAATGCCAAGACTAGTAATATTTTACCGACGAATGGTGTTATTCACATCTTCGAGAAATATTGTTATTATCAGAAATAATCAGTATTACATTAAAATGAGTTTATTATGATTCGTAAATTATATACCATCTTATTAATCGGGCTTTGTTTGAACTTAGTGGCTTGCGGCGACGACAATGAAAACATAGATCCAAATGCATCTGCTCCTGTTATCAAATTCCCGATGGAACAATTGGATGTCGATCTGAATAAAGTCGACAATCTGCCTGTAGTAGCTGTAATCAAGTCACAGGCGGGATTACAGAGTGTAACGATGAAAATCCAGACTGTAGAGGGGACTGTTGAGTATAAAACTGTTACGGATTTTTTCAATCCGAACTCCTACAGTTTGTCTGAGAACTTAGAATACAATGCAAATTATCAAGCATTTATTATTGAAGCGACTGATAAGCTGAATCATATTATCACAGGAACACTTCCCATATCGGTAACTGATGTCGTAGAACGTCCGGTTATCACTTTTGATCCGGAAGAGATCATCTATGATGAAATGGATGAGAATCCTACCATTCCCCGTACTACATTTAAAATAACTTCGGAGGCTGGTCTGAAAACTGTTGAAATGTATTTGGTTTCAGCTAGCGGACAGGAGTCGAAAGGAATAATCAATTTGAGTGGGGAGAAAGAATATACGTTTGATGAAATGATAGATTATAAAGAAGGTGACAGAGGTTTTAAAGTAAAAGCGGAAGATACCTACGGCTACATTACGATTTCAACATTGCCTGTAACTTATAAGACTATCCCCGGACCTTCATTAACTTTAACAGAGTCCACCATTTTTGCAGGTACGGATGCTAAGAAAGGAATACCTGTGCAGATTGAGTCAGTACGTGGAGTACACGAAGTGGTGATTTATCGTATTGAAAATGGATCGGAAGTTGAAGCCTTGCGTGAAACGAAGAATGGGGAACATACTTTAAATTATGCTCCGGAAATAGATTTTACGGAAGCTACTTCAAAACTTAAGGTAGTTGTTTCTGACGGAAGAGAGGGCAAAGAAGCGATTGGTTACGTGAAAGCGTATGTAAATATGGATGTTGCCACATTGAATGTCGGCAGCCAGCCTCTTGCTAATAATGCACATGTGAAATATCCGGATGCATTTGGAATGGTATCTTTGAATGATTTGAAAACATATTCTGTTGATTACGCAATCGCTAATGAAGTTAATGCGAAGAATGTAGACTTTAAGTTCTATTGTTTTGGAGCTTCTGGTAGTCCTCGCTTATACTCTATGGATAATACAGGAAAGGATGGTGAGTTTTCCGGATCTACCGGTAAACTATCGGCTATTAAAGTGAAAAACTTAACACGTTTCGCGATATTATCCAACTTCGACTATGAGAATGCAACTGTAGCTTCTATTTCTTCGGAAATACTTTCAAGTAGTATTGCTCAAAGTTTACTGGATCCTATTGCAGTCGGAAATGTTATAGCTTTCCGTACAGGAGGATCTTCTGCTGCAGGTGGAGGAAGAATCGGAGTTATGAAAGTTATTAATATAACAGAACCTAAAGAACTGGTTTCTAATAATGCGACCGCTCGCGTAATGACTGTTGAAATCAAATTTCCCAAGAAGAAGTAACCACTTTCCTATTGGCTAAATGTATGGATAGAAAGAGAACAGGTGGATTGTAGAGGGATAAGAAGTTAGTTGTTGTGTACGAGATAGTTTTCTCGTACACGATAGCTATCCATTAACAGATTTCTTCCATGCTTTGAAGCATCTGTTTGTAAAGTCCCACTTGCTTCTTGAATAAATAGATGTATTAACTGAAAGTAATATGGAAAGACATATATACCGGTATTTCCGTTTTTTTTATTTATCCGGTCTGATATTGTTGTTCGCAACAAGTTGTTCTGCCGATGCGGGAGAACCTTCAGAACCGGAAACTCCCACTACTCCCACAGATGAATATACTTATCTGAATGTAGAGTATAGAAAGTGGCAGAATGGAACTTTTCAGTTGTGGACTACCGCAGACTCCCGTGAAACCCGTATCATTGATAATATGAACTGGTATGCTCCTTCGGGAGATTATACCCGGACTGCATGGGGAGGACGGAACGGATTACAACCCTCTTCTGTAACAGGAAAAGAGGGGTTTTTCCGGGTTGCCCATTGTGGAGGACGAGCTTACCTGCTCGATCCTGATAATGGAGCTGTTATTTTACACGGGGTTCAGCATGTTCGTCCGGGGGAATCTACAGCTCATCAAAAGGCTTTCAGTACAAAGTATGGAAGTGAGTCCCGATGGAGTGAGGAAACTGGTAAATTGTTGGCAGATAATCATATAAACTATATTTCGTATGGCTCAAACCGTATTGAAACATTTCCTGTAGCAATACGTGCCAATCTGCTGACTCCGAAGACACAGAAGATTGCCTATGCAGAAACACTGTATTTGCTTCGCACTTTTATGTGGGATATGACTAAGAATTTAGGATATGCTTTTGATGATGATAAATATAATCGCCTGATTCTTCTTTTCGAACCTACATTTGCTGCATATATTGATAATCTTGTACGGGAAAAATCAGCTTTGTTTGCAGGTGATAAGCATTTTATCGGATATTATCTCGATAATGAATTGCCGTTTGCAAGTTATCAGAATGGCGATCCTTTAAGGGGAATTGATTTGAAGCATTTTTTGTCCCTGCCCGACCGTTATAAAGCAGCCCGGACTTATGCAGAAAAGTTTATGCAAGAAAGAGGGATTGTTTCTCCAGCAGCAATAACAAAAGCAGATCAGGAGGATTTTCGTGGAGTTGTATCTGATTATTATTATCAATTAACGACAACAACTGTCCGTCGCTATGATACGGAACATCTGATCTTAGGTACGCGTCTGCACGATTGGAGTAAATATAATCAGAAGGTGGTAGAAGCGTGTGCCCGTTATTGTGATGTTGTTTCTGTTAATTACTACGGACGTTGGCAACCGGAAACCGACTTTCTTGCCAATCTGAAAGCTTGGTGTGCTGTGAAGCCATTTCTGGTATCAGAGTTTTATACGAAAGCAGAGGATGCCAGTTATAAAGGAGTTGAATATGCAAATACCGAAGGCGGTGGTTGGCTCGTACATGCACAAAAAAACAGAGGAGAATTTCATCAAAACTTCTGTCTCCGTTTACTTGAAACGCGGAATTGTATCGGATGGATACATTTTGAATATAACGACAGTTATGCATCGGATGGTAGTGCCTCGAATAAAGGAATCGTTTCGTTGGAATATGAACCCTATGAGTCTTTCCTTTCGTATGTTCGACAGCTGAATTTGGCTGTTTACCCATTAATTGATTATTATGATACCCGGCAATGAATGGTATAGTTCATTGAGATTTTGATAAAAAAAGAAAATATAAATTGAAATAGTTACGACAATGAAGAAGATAAGTTTATTAGCCCTTTTCTTAGGCTTTAACATAGCTTTGGGGGCTTGCTCCGATGATGACTCAGCACCAGTAGTAAAAAATGAATCGTTCCAACTTCCCGCAAAGGCATATGTCTTGGCAGAGCAAACGAGACGTGCCATCGTGATAAGGGACGCAGAAACCCAACGTAATGTATGGAGTTGGGATCCTTATACCGCTTGTGTTCCTTCAGCACATCAGGATTGGTTTATTAATCCGAGTGAAGTAAAACCGGTATTCAATAAACGCTATATTCTGATGACTGCTTCCGGTGGAGCGGTAGCTTTAATCCGCTTGTCAGATCATAAATTGATGTTTTATGCAAACTGCGGACAGAATCCTCATTCCGCAGAAATTTTACCGGATGGAAATATAGTTACGGCAGAGTCGAAATCCGGTGAAATCAATACCTTTGTGGTGGATACGGTAAAAGTATTGGGAATGAAAGCTAACACAATCAAATTGGGTAATGCCCATAATGTAGTCTGGGATAGGAAAAAAGAATGTATCTATGCCACGGCTACCATTCAGGCAGGTGTGACAGCCTTGTTCCGCATGAAATATAATGGTGACCGGAATAATCCGCAGCTCACCAATCAGACTCGTATTTATACATTCGACAAGGAATCGGGTGGACACGATTTGTTCCCGGTATATGGTGAAGAAGATAAATTGTGGCTTACTGCCGCTTCGGCTGTTTATAAGTTTGATATTTCTACAGATACTCCGACTTGTGAGAAAGTTTACAATATAGCCGATATAAAAAGTATCTGTAACGGACCTGACGGAATCTTGATGCTGAAACCGACTGAAGAATGGTGGGCTGAAGGACTTGTAAATGAGAAGGGAGAAGAACTCTTCAAGATGGACGGAGCTAAGATTTATAAAGGTCGTTGGATGATAGACAATACTTTCAGTTATCCGGAAAAGCACGATTTTGTATTGGGCGAGGATTGATTAAGTATCGTCGAAGGGTAATAAAATACATAAGTTGAATAATTAAGTTTGGAATAATGAGGAAACTTCTTCTTTTTTTATTGGTATCTATCGCATTACCGGCTTTGGCGCAGAACGGAAAGAAAGTGTATGCTGACTTCCACGGTGTGCGTTATACCCGGCAACATGACGGAAAGTTGGGGCGTTGGGAGATGTATGCCAATACGGAGAAATCAAGTACGGGAAGGAAATCCCTGTGTTATAATGCCGACCTGATAGACAGTGAAGGACGACATGAGATAGCGGCAGTAGCCTATCCCCAAGTCGGAATGCAGTCCAATCTCGATCCTGATTATATCGAATATCAGATATTGTCGGCAAAAGCTGCCAAGATAGACGGATTCTTTATCGAATGGGGATTCAAGCCTCACGAAAATGACATCTTGCTGCGTGAAATGCAGAAAGTGGCAGCGAAGTATGACTTTGAAATCGGTGTAAACTGGTGCGACGGTTGGTTGTATTATGACTGGATTACGAAGATTTATCCGGAAGTTAACACCCGTGAGGGAAAGACCGAATATATGGCTAAATGTTACCAATATTTAGTAGATAGTGTCTTTACCGGTCCGACTGCTCCTATGGTGAAGGGAATGCCTGTCTTTTATCATTTCGGTCCCGGAGCAAAAGTCGATGAATACAAGAAAGTATTATCACTGGTGAAGTTTCCGCAAGGAATGAAGCAGCCAGTAGCCTTACGCCGTTGGGCGGATTGGGGAAAACTGGAAAATGATAAATACATTCCTGTCACCCGCAGTGATGATATGGATGCCTGGAAAAAAGTGGGAGAAATACCGACCGCATGGCTTCCCGCCCGTGTCCGTACAAGAGATCAGGCACATGCTGAATGGGATAATTATGCAACGCAGGATGATGTTATTGAGTTTATGAAACCTTTCCGTGACTCGATTTGGCATAGTAACAATCCTGCTTATACCATTAAGTCAGGATTTGCCATGCCGGGAATGGATAACCGGGGATGTGCAGGATGGGGACGCGGACACTTCTATTATATCCCTCGCAATAATGGAGAAACTTACCAAAGTATGTGGAAGTTCTGTATGGCGGAGAAAGACAGCCTGGACATGATGTTTATCGCTTCGTGGAGCGACTATACCGAAGGACACGAAATAGAACCTACTATTGAAAATGGTGACCGTGAGCTGCGTACCACTTTAAAGTATGCGGCAGAATTCAAAGGCGAACAGGCGGACGAACGTGGCTTAACCTTACCTTTAATGCTTTTCCGTTTGCGAAAAGAAGCCCGTTTCCTGGAAAAGACGAAGATGGACGTATCTGCTTGCCAACGTTCGCTCGATAAGGCAGCAATGTTGATTAGCCAAGGACGTTATCCGGTGGCGATAGGTCTGTTGTCACAAATAGAAAATGATGTCAAGACAGCCAAATCCGCTTTAGCGGTTGAGATGATGCGTTTGCGTGAGTCGGACATGAAGATTCAGGGAAAGAGAAAATCAGGTGGTTACAATGCCGAAGAAACGCTTTCTATCTCTTTGCCCAAAGAATTGGTTTCCAAACTGCAAATGAATAACTATGTAGGGTATCTCTATTTTGAATACTTGGACAAAGGAAATGAATCTCTTTTTATACGTTCGTCCACACAGCGCGAACCGAAAGAACCGTTTAAAATTGTATCCCGGATACGTACCGACAATACAGGCGAATGGAAAAGTGCAAAAGTGGAACTGTATAAAGATAATATCGTAAATGGATTCAATATGCCTACGTTCTATTTAAAAGGAAATGTCGTTGTCCGTAATTTGTCATTGGGCTATACCATCTACACTGTCAAATAAATGTATTGATGAAGAGTTTGAAAAATTGGTTATTAGTTTTATCCGTATTATCTTGTTTCGGGTGTTCCTCGCCGGTTCATGAAGACGGCAGGGGATGTGCTTTCGTATCCGATAGTATCCAATACAGGGTTGAGTTTATGTCGGAGGGATGCGTGCGGATTCTGTCTTTTCCCGAAGGTGATACGCTGGTAACAAAAAGATTGGTTGTCGATTCGCAAAAACCGGCATTCAAAGATTATAAATGGAAAGATACAGGGCAGCAACTGATCTTTTCTACCCGTGAGCTTTCCGTTGCTTTTGATAAAGAAGATGCGGCTTTCACTTTTCAGGAAGTATCGACAGGAAAGTTATTACTGAAAGAGAAAGAAGCTAAAAAGGCACGGCACTTCAAACGTTCGGTTGCCGGAGGTGAGCAATGCCTCGAAGTAACCCAACGCTTTGTTCCTACTGACGATGAGGCTATTTACGGTCTGGGGCAGTATCAGAACGGAATCATGAACTATCGTGGAAAATCCGTACTACTGTTGCAGGCTAATATGGATATTGTCAATCCGTTCCTTATCTCGACTAACGGATATGGTATCTTATGGGATAATTATTCTTCAACAAAGTTTGAAGATACGAAAGAAGGATACTCATTTACTTCCGAGGTAGGCGATGCTTCCGACTATTATTTTGTATATGGCAAGAATATGGACGAAGTCGTTGCCGGTTATCGGGAATTGACGGGAGACGTGCCGATGTTCGGGAAGTGGGTATATGGTTTCTGGCAGTCTAAAGAACGCTATAAATCGTTCGATGAGTTGAAAGCCGTTGTAAAGGAGTATCGTAAACGGGGGATTCCGTTGGATAACATTGTGCAGGACTGGGAATATTGGGGAGATAAACCCCATTGGAACAGTCTGACTTTCCATCCGGCGAACTTCGATCATCCCCGGCAAGTCATTGAAGAACTGCATCAGCAGGATCATGTTCACTTTATGCTTTCCGTATGGCCCGGATTCGGACCGGAAACAGCTGTCTATCAGTCACTCGATTCTATCGGTGCCTTATTTAGCGAACCTACATGGGCAGGCTATAAAGTCTTTGATGCTTACAATCCTGCCGCACGGGATATCTTTTGGCAATATCTCAAGAAAGGACTCTATGATATGGGTGTGGATGCCTGGTGGATGGATGCGACAGAGCCTTCTTTCCGTGACGGATTCACACAGTTGAAGCAGGAAGAGAGGACGAAAGCAGCCGGAAATACTTATCTGGGCAGTTTCCACCGTTATCTGAATACCTATTCTTTGGAGATGCTGAAGGACTTCTATCAACGTCTTCGAGCCGAAAGCGATCAGAAGCGCATATTTATCTTAACCCGTTCCGCCTTTGCCTCACAACAGCATTATGGTACGGCGGTATGGTCGGGGGATGTCTCGGCTTCATGGGAAAATATGCATAAGCAACTGGTTGCCGGTTTGAACTTATCCATGTCCGGTATTCCGTATTGGACTTCCGATACAGGAGGATTCTTTGTCACGGAACGTGATGCAAAATATCCTGATGGGTTGAAAAGCAATGATTATAAAGAGTTGTATTCCCGTTGGTTCCAGTTCAGTGCATTTACTCCTGTCTTCCGTGCTCACGGCACGAATGTGCCGCGTGAAGTTTGGCAATTCGGTGAAAAGGGAACATCTTACTATGATAATCAGGTGAAATATATACATCTGCGTTACCGTCTGTTGCCTTACATTTACTCGATGTCCCACCAAGTCACAGCCAACAATTATACCCTGTTGAGAGGCTTGGCAATGGATTTCACCACAGATACCCGGACTTTTGATATTGATAACGCCTATATGTTCGGCACCTCTTTATTGGTACGCCCGGTATTTCATCCGCAATCGGAAGAAAAGAACATCAGTGTCTATCTGCCGGAACACAACGGCAAATATTGGTACGATTTTTGGACCGGAAAGGCCTTTGAAGGAGGAAGAGAACAAATGCAGGCAAACACCCTCGACATCCTTCCCCTGTATGTAAAAGCCGGTTCTATCTTGCCTTTGGCAGAAGTGAAACAATATGCGATGGAATACCCCGACCGTGAATTGGAACTGCGTATTTACGGAGGAGCGGACGCTTCTTTCTTATGGTATGAGGACGAAGGCGACTCCTACCGCTATGAAGACGGCGTATGTTCCAAAGTACCGATGCAATGGAAAGATTCGGAACGGACATTGACGATCGGTTTGCGTGAAGGAAGTTATCCCGGTATGCCGGAACAAGTAAAAATGCGTGTGAAGTTATATCTGCCTGACGGTGCTGCTCTTGAGAGTAAAGAGTATGTCTACACAGGCAGAGAGATAAAAATAAAGTTTTAATTAGATGCATACATAGATTATGAAGAAGTTATTCTATATCTTTATTCTATTGTTTATTGTGGGATGGGCGCAGGCACAGCAACGCGTGGTATACACCATCAACGACGGATGGAAATTTACAAAAGGATCTCCATTTGAAGCACAACTGACTGGCTGTGACGATTCTTCATGGGAGACGGTCAATATACCTCATACCTGGAATGATAAAGATGCAGACGATGAAACTCCGGGATTCTATCGGGGGCCGGTCTGGTATCGAAAACAGTTGTTTATAGACAAAAGCCAGGAGGGACGTCGGGCAGTAATCTATTTTGAAGGAGCCAATCAGGAAGTACGATTCTACCTGAACGGTCAGTTCGTTGGAGAGCACAAAGGAGGGTATACCCGCTTCTGTTTTGATATCACTCCCCATTTGCGTTATGGACAGGAAAACCTGTTTGCCATTTATGTAAACAATGTCTATAATCCGAATATTCCCCCCTTATCTGCCGATTTTACTTTCTTTGGCGGTATCTATCGGGACGTCTATTTGCAGTTTATGAATCCGGTGCATATTGCAACGAATGATTATGCTTCGTCGGGAGTTTATATCCGTACCCCCGAAGTGAATAACTCCGCTGCTTCGGTAGAAATCACTACGCTACTGACGAACGATATGCCCCAGGCTACGGAAATCAGGGTGGAAAATATAATCTGTGATGCGGATGGCAAGGAAGTGAAAAAGACGCAGGCAGAAGTAAAGCTGGCAGCCGGCGAGACGAAGACGGACATCTCCAAAAAGATAAAAATAGATTCCCCTCGTCTGTGGGATATAGACGATCCTTATCGCTATATGGTATATACCCGTATTCTTGATAAAAGAAAGGGTACTTTGCTGGATGAAGTGGTGAATCCGTTAGGTTTGCGCTGGTTCAAGTTTGATTCGGAAAAAGGTTTTTTCCTGAATGGCAAAGGACGCAAACTGATCGGGACTGCCCGCCATCAGGATTATTTTCAGAAAGGAAATGCTTTGCGTGACGAATTGCACGTACAGGATGTATTGCTATTGAAGGAGATGGGAGGAAACTATCTGCGTGTATCACACTATCCTCAAGATCCTGTAATCATGGAAATGTGTGATAAACTGGGCATTGTGACTTCGGTTGAAATTCCCGTCGTTAATGCTGTTACAGAAACCGAAGAGTTCCTGCATAATTCTGTTGAGATGGCGAAAGAGATGGTACGTCAGGATTTCAACCGTCCTTCCGTAATGATTTGGGGGTATATGAATGAGATTTTCCTGCGTCGTCCCTATACCGAAGGCAAACAGTTGGAAGATTACTACCGTTTCACGGAAAAAGTAGCCCGTGTTTTGGAGGCGACTATCCGTGAAGAAGATCCTTCAAGATATACGATGATGGCTTATCACAATATGCCTCAATACTACGAAGACGCTCATCTCACCGAAATCCCGATGATTCAGGGATGGAACTTGTATCAAGGTTGGTATGAACCGGATATCAATGAGTTCCAGCGTTTGCTCGACCGAGCCCATAAAGCATACAAAGGGAAAGTGCTGATGGTAACGGAATATGGACTAGGGGTAGATCCGAGAGTTCATTCGTACCAGCCGGAACGTTTCGACTTCTCGCAGGAATATGGACTGGTATATCATAAACATTACCTCAATGAAATGATGAAACGTCCGTTTATAGCCGGTTCCAGTCTGTGGAATCTGAATGATTTTTATTCCGAGTCCCGTGTAGATGCTGTTCCTCATGTAAACAATAAAGGCGTTGTCGGGTTAAACAGAGAGAAGAAAGATGTTTATTGGTTCTATAAGACAGCCTTGTCACGTCGTCCGATACTTGTCATTGGTAATCGGGAGTGGAAAAGCCGTGGGGGAGTGGTGAATACGGCGCAGAAAGAATGTATTCAATCCGTCCCTGTATTCTCTAATGCGGAAGAAGTCGAGCTATTTGTGAATAACAAGAGTCTGGGAAAGAAAAAAATAGAAGATAATTATGCTTTGTTTGATGTACCGTTTGTGGGTGGAGAGAATTTGCTGGAAGCTGTTGCTGTGACTGGTGATAACAAGTTGCGTGATATGCTTCGGATTCAGTTCCAGTTGGTAGGCTCGCGGTTGAAAGACGAAGCTGTGCCATTTACGGAATTAAATGTAATGTTAGGTTCTCCGAGATATTTTGAAGATCGTGCGGCAAACGTAGCATGGATTCCCGAACAGGAATATAAGCCCGGTAGCTGGGGATTTATCGGCGGAACGTCTTATCGTCGTCAAACAGGATTCGGCACTATGCTTGGCTCGGATATCGATATTCACGGAACGGACATGAATCCAATTTTCCAGACCCAACGTGTTGGAATAAAATCTTTTAAGGCTGATGTGCCAAATGGAGAATATTCTGTATATTTGCACTGGGCAGAGTTGGAGTCGGACAAAGAAAGAGAAGCATTGGTTTATAATCTGGGAGCTGACTCGGAACAAACATTTGCCGGAAATCGCAGCTTTGGCATTTCAATCAATGGAACAACCGTTTCAGATGATTTCAACGTAGCCCGTGATTACGGATATGCCCGTGCTGTTATCAAAAAGTTTGTAATAACAGTAAAGGATGGAAAAGGAGTAAGTGTCGACTTTCATAAAAAAGAAGGAGAACCTATTCTGAATGCTATCCGTATTTATAGAAACTATTAATCATAAACACAGTTCGTATGCTTAGGTCTATTTATTTATTGTCTTTTTTCCTCCTGCAATCCCTGTTTGCTTTTGCAGGAAATGTAAAGGAAGATGTTCCATCCACTTTTGATTTGTATGTATGCATCGGTCAATCCAACATGGCGGGGCGTGCAACATTGACTCCGGAGGTCATGGATACGCTGCGAAATGTATATCTATTGAATGATAAGGGGAATTTTGAACCGGCAGTAAATCCTCTCAATCGTTATTCGACAGTCCGTAAAGACCTGTCGATGCAACGCTTGGGACCGGCTTATGGTTTTGCCAAAGAAATGACGCGGAAAACGAAACGCCCTCTCGGACTGGTAGTAAATGCGCGTGGTGGTTCTTCTATCAACTCTTGGCTAAAAGGTAGTAAAGATGGATATTATGAAGAAGCCCTCTCCCGGATTCGGGTTGCGATGAAACAGGGAGGCGTTTTGAAAGCGATCCTTTGGCATCAGGGAGAAGCCGATTGCTCTAATCCGGAAGCATATAAACAAAAACTGATTTCTTTGGTGAAAGATCTGCGGGAAGATTTAAACATGCCGGATCTACCGGTTGTTGTCGGACAGATTTCTCAATGGAACTGGACGAAGAGAGAAGCGGGGACTGTTCCCTTTAATCAGATGATTAAAAAAGTATCTTCATTTATCCCTCATTCCGATTGGGTATCGTCGAAAGGATTGGGATGGTATAAAGATGAGAAGGACCCTCATTTTAATACAGAAGCACAATTATTATTAGGAAAACGTTATGCGGAAAAGGTATGGAAGTTCTATAAGCATAAATAAGGTCAATCGGGAATTTCTGTTGGTTGCATTATATGAATAAACGTGAGATCGCTGATTGATGTAGAAAAAATAGTGACGGTATATGTTCAGGATACTAACGGTATCGCTGTCATATACCGTCACTATTTGCATTGGATAGCGTCACTATTTTTTTTATGTAGAATGGCTTATTTATGGAAGCCTTTTTAATTCCCTCAATGAACTTTTTATGCCCCATTTTAGGTTGTGAATAACTAAATACTGCCTTGTTGATAGAAAAGGGGGATATTAGGTTAATTGTTTAATTATAAATTAATTAACCTGTTAATAACTTTGTTGATATCCTTGTTGATAACTGAAATGAGGTTGTGAATAAAGTCAGTAAAGAAGAGTTGTCATAAAAAAGAAGAACCGCATTTCTGCGATTCTTCTTTTTCTTTAGTTGCGGAGATCCGACTCGAACGAATGACCTTTGGGTTATGAGCCCAACGAGCTACCAACTGCTCCACTCCGCGATGTTTAACGGGTGCAAAGGTACGGCTTTTTTTGAAACAAACAAATAATTCGCTGAATATTTTTCGAATAAATCATCACTTTTTTCTTATTAGGTTGAGAATGAACGAAATAATGATGAAACTTTTTCTTAGCACCTATTAATATACAAATGTTAATATTCTCTCTGTTTTCTTGTATGGTCTAAAGAAAAGAATTACTTTTGCTCAAAATATTCAGCAATGTGCAATTTGTAACCTATGACCGTATCCAAGACAAAAGCCAAGTTAGTAGATGTAGCCCGTCAGCTTTTTGCGAAGATGGGGGTAGAAAATACGACTATGAACGATATCGCTCTTGCTTCTAAAAAAGGGAGACGAACGCTCTATACTTATTTTAAAAGTAAGGATGAAATCTATTTGGCTGTTGTGGAATCGGAATTGGATATATTGTCGGATATGATGAAGCGGGTAGCCGAGAAAAACATTTCTCCGGACGAAAAACTGCTGGAGCTGATATATACCCGATTAGATGCAGTGAAAGAGGTGGTCTATCGGAACGGGACGTTGCGTGCTAACTTCTTCCGTGATATATGGCGGGTGGAGAAGGTGCGTAAGAAATTCGACGCAAAGGAAATACAGTTTTTTAAGGCAGTTCTTTTGGAAGGACAGGCAAAAGGAGTTTTCCATATTGATGATGTGGAGATGACTGCCGACTTGATACATTATTGTGTGAAAGGTATTGAAGTTCCTTATATTCGTGGACATATAGGTGCACATCTGGATGAAGATACAAGAAATAGATATGTGTCCAACATTGTGTTTGGCGCACTGCATAGAACAGAAATTTAATTAAATAACTTTTAGTATGGGATTATTAGACGGAAAAACAGCCATTGTAACCGGTGCTGCTCGCGGTATTGGTAAGGCTATCGCTCTTAAGTTTGCTGCCGAAGGCGCAAACATCGCATTTACTGACCTTGTCATTGACGAAAATGCAGACAATACAGCTAAAGAATTGGAAGCAATGGGCGTGAAAGCCAAAGGTTATGCTTCTAACGCTGCTAACTTTGAAGATACTGCAAAGGTCGTAGAAGAAATCCACAAGGACTTCGGACGTATCGATATATTGGTAAACAATGCCGGTATCACTCGTGACGGCTTGATGATGCGTATGAGCGAACAGCAATGGGATATGGTAATCAACGTGAACCTGAAGTCTGCATTTAACTTCATCCACGCTTGTACACCTATCATGATGCGTCAAAAAGCTGGTAGTATTATCAATATGGCCTCTGTTGTAGGTGTTCACGGAAATGCAGGACAGGCTAACTATGCTGCTTCTAAAGCAGGTATGATTGCATTGGCTAAGTCTATCGCACAAGAGTTGGGCTCTCGCGGTATCCGTGCCAACGCTATCGCTCCGGGATTTATCCTGACAGACATGACAGCTGCTCTTTCTGACGAAGTAAGAGCTGAATGGGCAAAGAAAATACCTTTGCGTCGTGGTGGTACTCCTGAAGATGTGGCAAACATCGCTACCTTCCTGGCTTCTGATATGTCTTCTTATGTATCAGGTCAAGTGATTCAGGTAGATGGTGGTATGAATATGTAATTGAACAGAATGACTGTTGTATACGAAGACAACCATATCATTGTAGTCAACAAGACCGCTTCCGAGATTGTCCAGGCAGACAAGACGGGGGATACGCCGCTTTCGGAGACTGTGAAACAGTACCTGAAAGAGAAGTATCAGAAACCCGGAAATGTTTTCCTCGGTGTGACACACCGGCTGGACCGCCCCGTAAGCGGTCTTGTTATTTTTGCCAAAACGAGTAAGGCGCTGACAAGGCTCAACGAAATGTTTCGCACCAGTGAGGTGAAAAAGACTTATTGGGCAGTCGTGAAAAATGCGCCGAAAGAACCGGAGGGGGAATTGGTACATTTCCTTGTGCGCAATGAAAAGCAGAATAAAAGTTATGCATACGACAAGGAGGTGCCGAACAGCAAGAAAGCGATCTTGCATTACCGGTTGATTGGTCATTCGGAGAATTACTTCTTACTCGAAGTTGATTTAAAAACCGGGCGGCATCATCAGATCCGTTGTCAGCTGGCAAAAATGGGATGCCCTATCAAGGGAGATTTGAAGTATGGTTCTCCACGCTCCAATCCGGACGGGAGTATTTGCCTGCATGCCCGGAGAGTGAGATTCATACATCCTGTCTCCAAAGAACTGATAGAACTTGAAGCTCCTCTTCCCGAAGGAAACTTATGGAAAGGATTCGCCATAGATTAACACGGATTTCCACAGATTCATCTATTATGTTATTTATAGACGGTACGCAGTTTTTCTGTGGAAAACCGTGTAAATTTGTGGTTGGAACTTGCCAAAAGAGTAAACCTGCCTGCCATTTTTCTTGTAAGCTCTAGCGACAGTTAGTTAATTCCTAAATAGGTAGTATATTTGCATCATTCGCTAACTATAATTTTCAATCATACCAAAGAAAAATACGAATGAAAGCATTTAAACTACTTGCACTTACTTCCTGTGTCTTGCTTGCAGCGGGAAATGGAGTAGCGCAACAGAACTATTCAAAAAGTGAAGGATTATTGCAGTACGTCGATCCGTATATCGGATCCGGTTATCATGGACACGTCTTTGTTGGGACGAGTGTTCCGTATGGAATGGTACAGCTGGGCCCTACCAATATCCATAAAGGTTGGGACTGGTGCTCGGGTTATCATTATTCCGATAGTATTTTAATCGGCTTTTCACATACCCATTTGAGCGGTACGGGTTGTACTGACTTATGTGATATTCTCATCATGCCATTGAATGAGATCCGTACCCCCAGAGGCAATCAGGATGATATACGTGATGGGTATGCTTCCAGATATTCTCATGCGAATGAAATCGCCCGTCCCGAATATTACTCTTTGCTTCTCGACCGTTATAATATCAAAGCCGAGCTGACAGCTACAGATCGTGTAGGCTTCCATCGTTATACTTATCCCGAAGGAAAACCGGCTTCCATATTGATCGACTTACGTGAAGGAAACGGATCGAATGCTTACGACAGCTATATCCGTAAGGTAGATGATTATACAGTAGAGGGTTATCGTTATGTGAGAGGCTGGAGTCCTTCCCGCAAAGTTTATTTTGTGTTGAAAAGTGATAAGAAGATAGAGCAGTTTACTGCCTATGACGATAATGCTCCGCAACCTTGGGACCAACTGAAAGTGGCATCGGTGAAGAGTGTCCTTACTTTTGGCAACGTGAAAGAAGTGAAGATAAAAGTCGCTCTTTCTTCTGTCAGCTGTGACAACGCAGCGATGAACCTGCAATCCGAACTTACTCACTGGGATTTTGATAAGGTGGTGGATATGAGTGCCGACCGATGGAACAAGCAACTGGAGAAGATGACAGTAGAGACTGATGATGAGGCTTCCAAGCGTGTATTCTATACCGCCCATTATCATACTATGATTGCCCCTACGCTTTTTTGCGATGTGAATGGAGAGTATAGAGGGATGAATGACATGATTTACACAGACCCGAAGAAAGCCAACTATACGACTCTTTCTTTATGGGATACCTACCGTGCATTAAATCCTTTGATGACTATTACTCAACCTGAAATGGTTGACCATGTAGTCAATTCGATGATTTCCATCTATCGTCAGCAGGACAAACTCCCTATCTGGCCTTTGATGAGTGGAGAGACCGATCAGATGCCGGGGTATAGCTCCGTGCCGGTGATTGCCGATGCATATCTGAAGGGATTTACCGGGTTCGATGCGGAAGAAGCATTGCAAGCAATGATAGCTACAGCTACTTATGAAAAGCAGAAAGGAGTACCTTATGTAGTCAAAAAGAGGTATATCCCTGCCGATAAAGTTCATGAAGCTACTTCCATAGCCATGGAGTATGCAGTGGACGACTGGGGAATTGCCGCTATGGCACGTAAGATGGGAAAGGCAGAAGATGCTGCAACTTTCTCAAAGCGTGCTCATTATTACAAGAACTATTTTGATTCTTCAATCCATTTCATTCGTCCGAAATTGGAAGACGGCTCTTGGCGTACTCCTTATGATCCGGCACGTTCCATCCACACAGTTGGAGATTTTTGTGAAGGAAACGGATGGCAATATACTTTCTTTGTACCACAAGACCCGTACGGGCTGATTGCCTTGTTTGGCGGTGACAACCCCTTTATTACTAAACTTGATAATTTCTTCACCAACAACGACAGTATGGGGGAAGGAGCATCGAGCGACATAACCGGATTGATCGGACAATATGCACATGGAAATGAACCGAGCCATCATGTTGCTTATCTTTATGCGTATGCCGGTGAACAATGGAAAACGGCGGAAAAGGTTCGTTTTATCATGAGCGATTTTTACACAGACCAGCCGGACGGCATCATCGGTAATGAGGATTGTGGCCAAATGTCTGCCTGGTATCTTCTTTCATCTATGGGACTCTATCAGGTGAACCCGTCGGATGGTGTATTTGTTTTCGGTAGCCCTTGTTTTAAGAAAGTAGAAATGAAGGTACGTGGTGGTAACACTTTTACTGTAGAAGCACTCAATAACAGCAAAGAAAATATCTATATCCAGAAAGTGTATTTGAATGGCAAGCCTTATGATAAGAGTTATATCACTTATCAGGATATAATAAATGGCAGCACATTGAAGTTTGTAATGGGGAAAAAGCCTAATAAGAATTTTGGTAAGGCTCCGGCAAACAGACCGGTTGTTTTGAATAAGATAAATGGATAAAGATGGCTTACTTATAAAAGACAGCTAATTGTTGAAAGGAGGAAGAAGCCTCCGACAATGAAAGAATAAAGCTGGTTCTCAATATTCAATTCAGTTTTCAATAGGTATTATAAGGCTTTCCGATTGTAGCATTTAATTCTGCTTCGGAAAGCTTTATTTTATACTAGAAACGGCTGAAAAGCAAATCCTTAACAAGAACTTACTGTTTTCAGCCGTTTTGGGGAATATAGTTTTAAGAAATAAGTTAGTCTTGATTATATCTTTCCTTTAAAAAAGAATGTAATCAAGACTATTTTTATAACTATGGAAGCGGATCAGCCTTTGCCGGTCGTTTCGGATCATAAACGGCTACTCCTACTTTGGAGTCAGCACAACCATAATACAAATACCATTTGTTTTTGAAGTAGACCATTCCTTCTATAAATACGGTTCCATCCACATATTGCCCGCTCTTTTCAAAGCTATCCATCGGACGGAAGAACGGTTCATCGAGACGGGTGATAAAGCGGGTAGGATTATTGGCGTCGAAGAGTGCTTGTCCGGCAGCATAGACATTGGCGGTATAGCGTTTGTCACCTCTTCCTGAATGGTTCTTACCATTATAAAGAAGGACGATTCCTTTCGGAGTGTAGATAGCCGGAGGTCCACATTCGGTGAGATGGCTGTCAAAGTAGCCGTCACGGGGAGAAAACAACTTCTTTAGGGAACCGTCAATGTTGACAATCGGTGTCCAGTGGATTAAGTCATCGGAAGTAGCTGCGAATACATGCTCTTCTCCCCAGTACATAAAGTATTTCCCGTTGATTTTCTTGATAATCTGCTTCCCTTTAACAACCTCGGTCAGGATAGAGCCGGACTTACAACCCAGGTTGAAGAACTTTCCATCAAATGCTTTGGCAAAAGCAGGACCGTGTTTTGTCCAGTCTTTTAGGTTGCGAGAGGTCGCTACTGCCAGGCGAGGCACATGGCGATTCCATTGGGTGTACATCATTACATATAATCCGTCATCGGTTACGGCAATTCGTGGGTCTTCGCAGCCGCCGGGCCATTCCAACTCTTTTTGTGAATCATTATCCGGATAGAATACAGGAGTCTTTTCCCGTTGGAAATGTGTGCCGTCGGTAGAAGTGGCATAACCGAGGCGGGAAGTCCGGTGTCCGATACCGACACCTGATTTATCCTCTGCACGGTATAACACGACAATCTCACCATTGTAGAGTGTAGCAGCCGGATTGAATGTATCGTTCGATTCCCACGCAATAGAATCTTTGGTCAATGGACAGTAAAACTTAGTGTTTTCTATAGGAGATATTACCGGATTGACATTCTTTGGACGTTCGAAACCACAGAAAGCCCAATCGGGTAATTTGTTCTCTTTATGATTGGAAGACTGTCCGTAGGCAGTACAGGTCATCATGGTTGTAGTAAGTAGGAATAAAAAAGTTGATTTCATATTGTTCATATTATATGGGTCATTTATTTTTTAGGAGTCATATACTCCCTACATATAAATTGGAAAATAAATAAAATGCTGTCATCTGTCACCTGATTGGGCATAAATGATTGATTATAAATATACTGCAGTGTGACAGCATGATGTGACGGCAAGGTGACGACAACTTTGCTGTCACCTTGTTGTGAAAGCAAGGATTTTATTGTTTCTCTGCTATGTGGGCACTTATTTTTCTATCCGGAGCGGTATTCAAGGATTATCAGACTATTACGGAAGAGAGAGTTTCAGTACTTGAAACTAAAAGTTCTATTGCTTGAAACTTTTGTTTCGTCAGCGGGAAACTTTAGTTTCATCGGTGAGAAACTCTAGTTTCTCTTACTTGAAACTGTGGTTTCAAAGGCGTGAAACTAAAGTTCTTCAACCTTGAAACTACTTTGGAAGCGTAAGCTTCAAGGTTAGAAACAGTTATCTCATAAGCGGGAATACAATAAAAACATAATAGAAGACTATTGGATACTATTCAGCAAGTCTACCTTTCCTTCATTCACGAGTTTTAGGATTAGTTCTCCGAACAGCGTATTTTGCCATGCAAACCAGGAACGAGTAAAGTTCTTCGGGTCGTTCTTGTGGAAAGATTCATGCATGAACCCTGTTCCGGCATCCGTATCCATTAGCATTTTGATGCAGGTCTTGATTTCTGCGTCGTTTTGACTGGTGAATGCTTTCATCATAATACTCATGGGCCAAATCATGTCATATCCGATGTGCGGACCGCCAATTCCTTCGCCGGCAGTACCTTTGAAGAAGTAAGGATTATCTTCGCTCCATACAAACTTACGGGTATTCTGATAAATAGGATCGTTCACTTTCACATCTCCAAGATAAGGCAGGGCAATGAGACTCGGCACATTGGCATCATCCATTAACAGTTGGTTGCCGAAACCATCTACTTCGAAAGCATAGATTTTGCCATATTTCGGATGATTGTAAACCGCATACTTTTTCAGGGCTGCTTCCACTTCGTTCGACAGTGTAGTACATTCTTTAGCTAAATCAGGTTTCTTGTTGACTGTATTCAGAATCTCGGCAGCTTTGCGCAATGAAGTTACAGCAAAGAAGTTGGACGGAACGAGGAACTGGAAAGTTGTAGCATCATCCGAAGGACGGAAAGCAGAAGCAATCAGTCCGACCGGCTTTACAGGATTACCCCAGCCGTCGTTGGTCATCGTATCGAGTGCACGTTCCGTTTTGCGTTGGAAACGATAAGGACCTTTCGGATCTTCTTTTCGTTGCTGTTCCTTAAACGTTTTCAAAACCTTGGCGATGGCTGTAAGCCATTCGTCGGAGAATATACTGGCGTCTCCCGTCGTCTTCCAGTAATGATAAGCGAGACGGATAGGATAACAGAGCGAGTCGATTTCCCATTTACGTTCGTGCAGTTCGGGCTTCATGTCCGTAAGGTCGCTCATCCATTCGCCGCCTTCGGAATTCATGTTGAAAGCATTGGCATACGGGTCGATATTGATACACTTGAACTGACGTTTGATAACGCCGGCCAGCATTTTTTTCAGTTTCGCGTCTTTGTTGGCAAGTTGCACGTAAGGCCATACTTGTGCACCCGAATCGCGCAACCACATGGCGTGAATGTCACCCGTATAAACAAACGTATCATCTTTACCGTCAAAATGAACAGTAGTATCCAGTGTGTTCGGGAAACAGTTTTCGAACATCCATGCCAAGCGGACATTCGTCAGCAGTTGCTTGATATGCGCAATCTGTTGTTCCACAGCTTGCGAGACAAACAGACGTTTCGATGCTTCCGGACGGTTCGTCTGATAGTTGTTGATTTGGGTATTATCTTGTTGGATGACAAAATCACTGTTCGTTATAGCCTGCATATTGCTAGCACCCAAGAGTGCTATGGACAAACAAAAGGCTTTAGTTATATTCATGGTAATAGTCTTTTTTTGTTGATTAGTATTGATTATGAAAGTGTTGCGGAGAAGAAGTGTTAAATCTCTGCAAAGAATTCAATCAGACAGGCATTGTCGAGCAGCCATTTATACTGCTCCTTGTTGTGTCCCGACCAATCCCTGCCTAATAATCCGTTTTCATCCCGGTAGTTTTCCCAGGCGTGAAGCGCATTCTCCACCATCGCATTGACATACGCCGGATTCTTGTCAATCTTATACAGAGCTTTCAGTCCTCTGAATAAGATTACGTTAAACCAGGCCATGTCTTTATGCACTTTGACAGTCGGATCTTTCTTATCGGCTTTTGTGCGGAAAAAGGCATCTGTTCCTGCGGCTGTTTGCCGTGCATCGCGCAAATACTGTTCATCTCCTGTTTCCTCATAGAGTAATACACCCGCCTGAATCATCTGTCCACTGTTGTAGGCGTACTTCTCTTTGGAAACTTTCCCTTTCAGGTTGATGTTATCCCAGTAAAGATGGTCGGTAGGGTCGCATAGATGCTTTTTCGTCCAGGCATACGTCTCTTTTGCTTTTTCGAGGTATTTGGCATCCTTCGTCAGCCGGTACAACTTGACGCCGAGCACAGTAGACGGTGCATTGGAACAAGTATGTTTCGCTTCCTTCTGCTGTTCACACCAAAAGATGCCACCATCTATCTCGTCGCTCCATCCACTGTAGATATATTGATACAATGCAACGGCTTTTTCCAAAGATGTGGGTTTGTGAGTCAGTTGGTAATAATCGCAGTAATCCAGTGCAATCCAGATGTTATCGTCATAATAACGTCCGTGCTGCCCGTACTTGGTGGGGTATGACTGATAACAGGCCGGCAGGCGGCTGTTATCCCAATACTGTTCCATCCCCGGTAGAATTTTTTTCTCGAGAATCTTTTTGTACTTCTTGTTTTCGGTCGCTTTGTATAAAGCCACACAACCCGACATCATTCCGGAATACGGCCATAGAAAAGAAGCCTTCAGCGTTCCGTTCTGCTGCGTTCCGCCCGCCAGATAAGTAATTTTTTGGTCGGGATTGACAGGATACGTTTCTGCTAGTAGTCCGTCATTCGTCTGATAGAGATTCAATACATTAGATAGAATCGAGTCGGCAATAGAAAGATAACGGGTATTTCCCGGTGTCTTTCCCACTGCGGAGGTAAGGCAAAATAACATACAGGCTACAAAACATATATTTCTCATAGGAATATCGGGTTGTGTGGTGAAACTTTCAGGTTATAACTAGATACAAAGATTATTTCTGCTGACGCTGTTCGAACTCCAGTTCCACCTTTACGGGGAAATGGTCTGAAGGAGTGCGCGCCTGATAAGTCTTGATGTCGATTTCTTCCGGGCAATCGTTCGCCTGCTTCTTTTCTCCCTTGCCTACGATGCTGCGGTAAGTATCCGTCAGCACACCATATTTTTTCACATGGAAAGACGGAGAAACGAATACATGGTCGATACGGCTTTCCGTAAAGCTGTTCGGGTCGAAGTCGTTGAACGTGCCGTTGATAGCATAGCGGAAGCCGGCCTTCTCGTAAGAGTCGCATAACACCCCTTTGCTCACAAAAGCATCATAAGACTGGTGGGTCTGGTCGACATTGAAGTCTCCCGTCAGGATGGCTGGAAGCTCTTTGCCTTTGCCAAGTTCTTTCATCTTGTCCTGTACGAGGAACGCACTTTCCACGCGTGCCTTCTTGCCGATATGGTCCATGTGCAGGTTGAAGAAAAGGAATTCGAAGCCGGTATCCTTGCATTTGAAGTGTCCCCAACTGCAAATACGCGGCAACACGGCATCCCATCCTTTGCTCGGCACGTCGGGAGTTTCCGATAACCAGAAATCACCTTTCTCTATCACATCAAACTTGTCTGTGCGATAGAAAATAGCAGAATGTTCACCTTTCTCTTTGCCGTCGTCGCGGCCTACACCGATATAATCATAACTAGGTAATGCTTCTTTCATATCTTTCAGTTGATGAATAAAGCACTCCTGCGTGCCGAAAATATCGAAATCGTGGTATTGCACTATTTGGGCAATGACCGGGTAACGTTGTCCCCAACCGTTTCCGTTGATTGAATCGCCACCGTTGGCGTTTCTCAAATTGTAGGAGGCAACGGTGATAGAAGTAGGCTGATAGTTACTTTGGCAACCGCAAAAGACGATCGCAACAAGGGCAATTAGTAAAAGGCTTTTCAGTTTCATGTTTTTATAGTTTGTTTGGTAGATAATTCATTGATCTCCAAAAGTACAATATTTTATTCAAACGAAAGAGAGTAAGGTACATCTTTTTCTGTGGTTCCCCGTTGTTTATTGGGCACGGGGCTCATTTGAAATTGAATATTAGCACCTTTAATCAGCTGGTCATGTGTAAGGAAATTGCGGGTTTGTGATTTCCCGTTTACTTTCATTTCCTTGATGTAGCGGTTGTCAAGCTGGTTGTTATCTGCCTTGATCGTGATGGTCTTTCCGTTCTCCAGATGTAACTTCGCCGATTTGAAGAGCGGGGTTCCTATGATATATTCATCCGTTCCCGGGCAAACCGGATAGAAACCGAGTGCGGAGAATACATACCAGGCGGAAGTCTGTCCGTTGTCTTCGTCACCACAATAACCGTCGGGACGGGCGGTATATAGTTTGTTCATAATCTCACGTATCCAGTATTGAGCTTTCCAGGGCTCGCTTGAATAGTTGTAGAGATATACCATGTGCTGAATAGGCTGGTTGCCGTGTGCATATTGCCCCATGTTCATTACTTGCATTTCACGCATTTCGTGAATCATGCCGCGGCTTTCCATTCCCAGTTTACCCGGGATGACAAAGACGGAATCCATCATCGCGTTGAATTCTTTCTTGCCTCCCATCAGGTTGATAAGTCCTTGCGGGTCGTGGAATACGCAGAAGCTCCAGTGCCAGCTATTCCCTTCGCAAAATTCACCACTCCAATCCACTGCATCGAAATTCGGATTGAATACGCCTTTGTTATCTTTGCCAACCATCAGTTTGCGTTCCGGGTGATAGACATTTTTGTAGTTCAGCGCGTGTTTCTTATAAATGTCGATTTCGCTCTCCGGTTTACCGAGTTTCTTGCCTAATGTATAAATTGCCCAGTCGTTATATGCATACTCCAGTGTACGTGCAACGTTTTGTCCTATGCCGATATTGTTGGCAACATATCCCAGTTGGTTGTAAGATTCGTAACCGAGACGACCTGAAGCAGTCCCGCGAAGATGTGCATTTGCTCCATGTTTCAATGCTTCCCAAAGAGTTTCGATATCATATCCGCGCAATCCTTTGATGTAAGCGTCGGCCACTACGGAAGCCGAGTTGTTGCCTACCATACAATCCCGATGTCCCGGGCTGGCCCATTCCGGCAGGAAACCGCTCTCTTTATAAGCGTTTACCAAACCTTCCTGCATCTTCAGGTTCATCGACGGATACATCAGGTTGAGGAAAGGAAACAGACAACGGAACGTGTCCCAAAAACCGGTGTCGGTAAACATATAGCCGGGACGCACTTCACCGTTATAGGGGCTGTAATGCATGATTTCTCCTTTAGCGTCTATCTCGTAAAAGCTACGTGGGAAAAGCATGGAGCGGTACAGGCAGGAATAGAAGGTGCGCAGGTTATCAATGTTATCGTCTTCCACCTCTATCTTACTCATTTCACGGTTCCACACGTCTCTTCCGTTCGTTACCAATTGGTCGAAACTGTTTCTGCCCAGCTCTTTGAGATTTAATTCCGCTTGTTCAGGACTGATAAAGGAGGAAGCAACCCGTGCGTGTACGATTTCTCCCTTTTTCGTGGCGAATCCGATTACCGCACCTGTGTGGTTTCCTTTCGCTTCGATCTCATTCGGAAGAATGTTGTTTTCGGAAACTGTGGAAACGAATGTGAACGGTTTGTCGAATTGAACTACAAAGTAGTTTTTGAAGTTTTCCGGCACACCGCCGCTATTCTTGGTTGAATAGCCGATAATCTTGTTTTCTTTCGGAATCACTTTCACATAAGAACCTTTGTCAAAAGCGTCTACAATCACGTAGGCATTCTTTGTCTCCGGATACGTGAAACGGAACATGACGGCGCGCTCCGTAGGAGCAAGCTCGGTTGTTACGTCATGGTCGGCAAGGTACACCTTATAATAATAAGGTTTGGCAACTTCCGCTTTGTGAGAGAACCAACTGGCACGTCGGTCTTGATCGAATACCAGTCCGCCGGTGATAGGCATGATGGCAAACTGCCCGTAGTCGTTCATCCAGGGACTGGGCTGATGTGTTTGTTTGAATCCCCGGATTTTGTCGGCATCATACGTGTACGCCCAACCGTCTCCCATTTTACCGGTCTGCGGTGTCCAGAAATTCATTCCCCACGGCAATGCCGTAGCCGGATACGTGTTTCCGGTAGACAGTTCAAACTTGGATTGAGTGCCTACCAGTGTGCTGACATAGTCTACCGGATTCTTAACGGCAGAAGATTGCAGGCTGTACAACACGGCACCTCCAAGAAATAGCAAGTGTTTAAATGAAAAATGTGTTTTCATGAACAAATGAATTTATAGATTTGAAAATAATTTCTACGACGAAAATAGGGAGAAAAGGAATGTGCTTCTAGTAATAGAGAGGTTAAATCGCCTCTTGTCGCTAAAATTAACTACTCTGGCACGGAAATTTACTTATATTCCGGTCAAAAAAAAACTCGGAATGTTTTTTTGTTTACCTTTGTCATATAGCAAATCTAAGAATAATACACTATGGGAAAACAGTCGGTTTATATTCTATTATTTTTTCTTAATCTGTTGATACATAACGCTTATGCTTATAATTTGAAGCAAGTTGCAGATAAAGAGTATATGTCTAATAGCTCGATTACATCTCTGTGCCAGGATGAGCGTGGATTGATGTGGATCGGGACCTGCGACGGACTGAATATTTATGATGGACAGGAGATTGAGGAATTTAAGACTCGTGACAAAGAGGATTACTTATCTGGTAATCTGATTGACAATATTGTGTATACGGGCGAAGATATTTACTGGATTCAAACCTACTATGGGTTGAACCGTTTGAACCGGAAAACCAATACAATCACTCACTATAATGAATTTCAGAAACTCTTCTTTATGAATAAGGATAGTCATGGCAATCTGTTCATTATCCAGGATAGTAACTGCATCTATTATTATCATAAAAAAGAAGGAGTCTTCAAGAAAATCAATATCACGGGAATCCCGATTTCCGATATCGTAAACTTCTTTATCGACGGTAACAACCGGATGTGGGTAGTCATGAAAGGATACAACCGCTGTTATGACATACAGCAGGAAGCCGCATCGGGAGATATCACCCTGTTACCCCAGAAAACAAACCTGATTTATCAGACTTCCTTGATTTATTGTTTCAATGACGAGCAATCTCTTTATTACATAGACAAGGAATTTAATTTCTATGCTTTCCATATTCCGACCCAGAAGAATGAATTTATTGCCAATCTGGGTAAGGAAATACAGGAACGTGGCAAAATTTCGTCCATTGTTCATTATCATAACAGCTATTTTGTGGGCTTTTTGATGGATGGCATTCTCCTGTTGGAAAAACAGAAGGAGACGGATCATTATCAAATTCAGTCGTTACCTATCAACAGCGGTGTATTCTGTCTCAAGAAAGACCGTTTTCAGGATGTTGTCTGGATTGGTACTGACGGACAGGGCGTTTATCTTTATTCGAACCCGCTTTATTCTATCAAATCAATGGTGCTTAGCAATTACACCGAGAAAATAGAACGCCCCGTGCGTGCCATCTATCTTGATGATGAATGTACTTTCTGGGTGGGAACCAAAGGAAACGGAATTCTTAAAATCTATGATTACGAATTCGATAAAAACATCTCCGACTGTCGGGCGGAGGTGTTGACTACCTCTAATAGTGCTTTGAGTAGTAATGCCGTTTATTGTTTTGCCAAGAGCCACCGGAATTTGCTTTGGATAGGAGACGAAGAAGGATTAACTTATTATTCATATCGGGAAAAACGTATCAAGAGTATACCAATACGGATCGGTAACGAAGATTTCAAATACATCCATGACATTTACGAAACAGCAGATTCCGAACTGTGGCTGGCGAGTGTCGGCATGGGAGTGGTGAAAGCTCGTATTGCCGGAACACCGGACAATCCGGTGATTGTGGATGCGCAACGTTACATCATCAATGACGGCGAACTGGGATCGAACTATTTCTTTACTATTTATGCGGAGAATGAAGCCAACCTGTTGTTTGGCAATAAAGGATATGGGGTATTCCGCTATAACGAAACGACGAATGGCCTGGAACCGGTGTCTACTCACAAATACGAAAACATGACCCTGAATAATATTCTCGCTATCAGTAAAGACAGCAGCAATAACTATCTTTTCGGAACGAGCTACGGATTGATAAAGTACACATCGGAAACCTCTTATCAGCTCTTCAATGCCAAGAATGGTTTCCTGAATAATACCATTCATGCAATTCTTAGAAACTCGTCCGACGACTTTTGGTTGAGCACCAATCTTGGATTAATCAATTTCGATACGAAAAGGAATGTCTTTCGTTCATACGGTTTTGGAGATGGTTTAAAGGTGGTAGAGTTTAGTGACGGAGCCGCCTTTCGGGATTCCCAGACTGGTACTCTGTTCTTTGGCGGAATCAATGGAGTCGTAGCTATCCGGGCGGATGGCCGTCCGGAGCAGCTTTATATGCCTCCTGTTTATTTTGATAAGCTGTCTATCTTCGGTGAACAATACAATCTGGGCGAATTTCTCACCCGGAAAAAAGAAACTGAAGTCTTGAATTTGCAGTATGACCAGAATTTCTTTTCTGTTTCATTTGCCTCTGTGGATTATCTGAATGGTAATAACTGTACCTATTTCTATAAACTAAAAGGATTGAGTGACCAATGGGTAAACAATGGTTCGGAAAGCGGAGTCTCTTTTACGAATATGGCTCCCGGCGAATATACCTTACTGGTGAAATATTACAATAGTGTTTTTGATAAAGAGAGTGATGTCTATTCCCTGGTCATTCGTATAGGCGATCCGTGGTATGCTTCCTGGTGGGCTTATTTGATTTATGCCTTCTGTCTGCTTTTACTGGCAGCCTTACTGATACGTTCCTTTATCCTGCGCTCCAAACGTAAAAAGCAGGAATTGCTGAACGAGATAGAGAAACGCCATCAAAAGAATGTCTTTGAGTCCAAACTTCGTTTCTTTACTAATATCGCACATGAATTTTGTACTCCGCTGACTTTGATTTATGGTCCTTGCGGACGAATCCTTTCATCGAAGGGACTTAGTAAATTTGTCGTGGACTACGTACAGATGATTCAGACGAATGCGGAGCGTCTCAACAACCTGATTCATGAGTTGATCGAATTCCGTCGGATTGAAACGGGAAACAGGGAAGTGCGGGTTGAATCATTGAATGTGTCTTCCATTGTGAAAGGAATAGCCAAAACGTTTGTTGAAATGGCTAAATCCAGAAACATCACTTTCTTGAGCAAGATACCCGAGCAAGTGATGTGGAACTCGGACAAAGGATTCCTGAATACAATTATTATTAATCTGATTTCTAATGCCTTTAAATATACTCCCGACGGGCAGAGTATCAAGATTGAAGTGGATACGAGCCGGGAAAATATGCTGGCTCTTCGTGTAGCAAATGAAGGAAGTACCATCAAGGAAAAGGATTTTCAGTATATTTTTAATCGGTATGCCATTTTGGATAATTTCGAGAATCAGGATGAAAAGAACTTTTCACGGAATGGCCTGGGGCTGGCTATTTCTTATAATATGGCTAAGTTGCTGAATGGTACATTGAAAGTGGAAAACACTTCTGACGGATGGGTGATGTTTACATTAACCTTGCCGGTCATGGAGCTGACTACCGGAGTGTCGGAAACCAAACGACTGATGGCGGAATATATCCCCAAGATAGATACTCAACCGATATTGAAACTTCCCCAGTATGAGTTTGATAAGATGCGTCCTACGCTTTTGGTTGTCGATGATGAAATCGAAATGCTATGGTTTATTGGAGAAATCTTCTCGGCTGACTTCAATGTGGTAACCTTGCAAGATCCCGAACGGCTGGATCAGGTGATGAATGAGGTTTATCCGAATGTGATTATCTGTGATGTCATGATGCCGGGAATGGGTGGCATTGAACTGACCAGGCGGATTAAATCGGTGAAAGAGACGGCGCATATTCCTATTATTGTGGTTTCCGGACGACACGAGATGGAACAACAGATGGAAGCCCTTTCTGCCGGTGCGGAAATGTATATCACAAAACCGTTTAGTGCGGAGTATCTTCGTATCTCTGTCTGTCAGGTGATAGAACGGAAAGAGGTGTTGAAAAATTATTTCAGTTCGCCGATCAGTTCTTTTGAAAAGTCGGACGGGAAGTTGACGCATAAAGAGTCGAAGAAGTTCCTTCAGTCGGTTTTGAAGATTATCAATGATAATATAACGAACAAAGATTTGACTCCGCGTTATATCGCCGATCGACTGGCAATCAGTCCCCGGAGTCTTTATCGGAAGATGGAAGAGATAGGAGAGGATAGCCCGACCGATCTGATTAAGGAATGTCGTTTGCACATAGCGAAAGATTTATTGCTGACCACTAAAAAGACGATTGATGAAATTGTATTCGATTCGGGATTCTCGAACAAAGTTACTTTCTTTAAGGTGTTCCGTGAAAAGTATGAGTGCACGCCAAAAGAGTTTCGGATGAAACATTTGGAAGAGGTTCAGCAGTAGCCTGTGGCGGGAATTTTTAAAGAAAAAGAAGAAGTAAATATCCGTGTTAATATAGTAAATATCCGTGCCAAAGGGTAAAAAAGGATAGTTAATTTTCTTTTGGTAGAGTTTAGTGATTTTATCTTTGTCTCATCGAAGTTTTAAGTAGATAAACTTGAAAAGTATTAATTTATTAATCTTTAATCTAATGAAAAGGAAACTTAGTTTTTTATTTCTTTCAGCATTGACCATTCCATTTTTTATGGTATCGTGCAGTGATGATAAAGAAGAACAGGAAGTGAAACCGGCAACAGATCTGGTTGTCGATAATAATTCGGTGACACTACTACAAGGAGACGAAATTACGGTGAGTATCACCTCCGGTAATGGCGATTATTATGTGAAGCCATTTGATGAAAACGTGGCGACGGCTACAATCAATGGTAATAAGGTGACTATTAAAGCTACCGAAAATAGCCAGTTGGAAGAAAATAACCGTACGGAAACTACTATATTAATAGTAGATGGACGTAAGAAAGTGGCTAGAGTGCTGGTTCGGGTAGCAAAACTCTGGGATTTGACGGTAGATGCACCGGAAGAAGGTTTTGACCTTTTTATCGGTGAAAAGAGACTGGTGAAGATTTTGACCGGTAACGGAGATTATCAGATTTCCATACCGGAAGGTGCTGATAAGTTTTTGGAAGTGGGTGAACTATCCGGACAAGTTATTCCGTTGACTGCCAAGTTCGAGACTGGAGCCGTTCCGGTAAATATTACGATAACAGATAAGAAAGGTAAGACAATCACTATTCCTGTGGTAGTGAACATCGTGGATCTGACACTGAAAAGTAATGAAGCCACTTTTGCCGAACCGGATGCCGAATCTCAATATATCTCTATTGAGAGAGGTAATGGCGGATATAGTTTCACTTATCAGGTGGGAGACAGCGAGCCTACTACGGATGCAACGATTGTGGAAGCTACTGAAAAAGAGAACCTGATTACCTTGAAACCCAAAGCTAGAGGTGATGTGAAAGTGATTGTGACAGACCAGAAAGGTTCTGTGGAGGAGATTTCGGTGAAAGTGAATCCATATAACCTTAAACTGGAAAATGAAGCAACTTCTTTAATCATCGGTGGTTATGAGGCATCTACAGAAATAGCTATTACCAGAGGAAATGGTGATTATAAGTTGGCACAACTCACAGATGATAATAAAACCTATTTGAAAACCGCAGAATTGATTACGGAAGACGGGGCTACCAAGTTAAAACTAACAGGAAAGAAGCTCGGGGCTACCACACTGGAACTGTCTGATGCGGCAGGTCAGAAATTGACGTTACCAGTTTATGTGAATCCGGTATGTTATCGTATGGAATATGACGTATGCTTTAAAATTGATATTAAAAAGTATGCCGAATCACATTCAGAGGTGAAAAGTATGAATCAGCTTACTTTTGAGGTTGTGTTCTACCCGACTTATACTCGTTCTATGCAATCGTTTATAGGTTTGGAAAGTGTATTCCTGCTTCGTGCAGAAGCTAAGGATGTGAATCCGCGTTTTGAAATAGCCACTAAAATTAATGGTAAGAGTGATCCCCGTTTCCGTAGTCAGCAAACTATTTATTGCGATGATTCGGAAGGTGGACGTAAGACTCCGGGTAAATGGTATCATATAGCCATTGTATATGATGGAACGAAATCAAGTACTAAAGAGGCTTATAAAATGTATATAAACGGGGTGAGAGAAACGTTGACTCCTGCAGATAACTCTTATGAGGATTGTGCCCCTAATTCATCTCTCAATCTGACAGATGTAGGTGGAAATGATAAAGCACTGTTGATTGGACGTTCCGGAGATTCATATCGGGTAGGATATTGCAAAGTTTATCAGGCACGGATGTGGAAGAGAGCGTTGGACGAAAGTGAAATTAAAGCGAATATGTGCAAAATCCTTAATGCAGAAGAACACTCTGACTTGATGGGATATTGGGTATTCTCGAAAGGTGTCGGAGGTACTACAGTTTTTGAAAATTGGGGAAATGGCGGCAGCGGATTGGATGCGCAAGTTTGTTTGCAGAATATAAGCGAAAATAAACCTGCCTGGGGAGCGGAACTTCCTGCAACTTATAATGGAGATAAGAGCCGCTTTGAACCAATTGAATGTCCTCATTCATACTAAAACTAGGAATATAATAATATGAGAAACAATATGATAACAAAAAAACTAATCAAATTTGCCCTGCTGTTTTTTCTTATCGGACTGACGGCTTGTGACAATAAACTGAATCCGGGATTTGATCCGGATGATTATGAACCGATTGTTCCGCCTGAACCTGTTAGAACCATGGATGCAATGGCTAGTGGCGAGCGGGTAGTACTTTCGGGTGCTTCGTTGACAGATATTGTTCTGAAATGGACGCCTACCGAAAAACACGGAAATACAGTATATCGTTATGAAGTATTGATTGATACGATCGGGGGCGACTTTACCAAACCGGTAGAAACGATCTTTTCTGACAATAACGGTTTGGAATCACAGTTGACTTTAACCCATTATCAGGCAAACACAATAGGTAAACTGGCTAAATTCCGTTGTAATACCAACGGTACACTGCGTTGGAAGGTGCGTGCTTATTGCGGATTGGATCAGGCTCTTAGTAGTCTGGAAGGCTATTTCGTGATCTTCATGATGGATGGCATCGATGATATGCCTGCTGAAAATGACCCGGTTTACATCACGGGTGTGGGTACGGAAGATGATGGTGATGAAGCGGAAGCACAACAAATGCTCCGTCAGAATGAAGGAATCTATCAGACTTTCACTCAATTGAAAGCCAACCAGCCGTTTGTCTTTATGTCTACTGTCGAAGGTCGTAAGTGTTATTATTATGTAGACGATAATGGAGTGCTGCGTGAACGTAACGATGGTGAAGAATATACGGTGACTGTCCCTCAATCGGGTATTTATCGTATTACCATCAATATGGGTGAACAAACCATCAGTTATGATGAGATAGGAGCCGTATATCTTTATAACCAGTCTGGAGGGTACAGACAAAACTTCGACTATCTGGGATATGGCAAATGGGGCGTGAAGAATTATACAGCACGTAAGCAAAAAGAGGATTGGGCAGGAAGCGGTGAAACCCGTCATAGCTTTAAGATGGAGATCAACGGAACGACTTACCGTTGGGGACATAAGGAAAGAGATAAGGGACAGCCTAATTTGGATACCGATAAGAGTTATTATAATCTATATCAATTAGCATTGGGTACTGATGCCTGGGATTATAGTTTCCGTTTCTGCGACGAATTACTGCAGTGGGGTGCTATACAGGGAAATGTATATTATGCTACGGTGAAAACCGATGTAACCCTTTATTTCAACGCAGAGCTTGGAACGTATACCCACCGTTGGGTAGCTTCGGAAACGAATGAAGATTAAAACTTAATAATAATATGAAGAACTATATAGTATCATTATCAAAAAGAGTTTTGCTGTTAAGCGGTGCACTGGCAATATTCGCAGCTTGTGACGATGGCGATTTGGGAGACATCTACAAAGGTAACTCATCCGGCGAATATGTGTCGGATGTGAACTGGACGGATGCAGCCGACAAAAGTACAGGAACATATATCAAATATTTCTATGAGAATGCCAGTGGACGGAATACCTTTTGCGGAAGCATCTATTGGGAAAAACCGAATACACCGGAAACCGGAGAACCAACAAGTACAGGCGGTAGCGGTGGTTGGTCACAGGGACATGCATTGGATGTTATCACCGATGCTTATATCCGCCATGCGAACAATCCCGAATATCAGACTTATTTGTATGAAAACATCATGAAACCTTTCCTGCCGGCTTTTGATGACTGGAATGAGCATTGCGGTTATGGTGGCAAGGATTTTTGGAATAACTTCTATGATGATATGGAATGGATGGCACTAGCTTCCCTGCGGGTATACGAGTTGACTGGTGATCCTGATTATTACAGTGCATTGATGAAGATGTGGAATCATATCAAGGGAGCAAAGAATGACTACAAAGGGGCAGGAGGAATGGCATGGAAAACGGATGCGCCGGCTTCGCGTATGTCTTGTTCCAATGGTCCCGGTTGCCTGTTGGCTATGAAGTTATATCAGCTCACCATTAAGGAGGCTAAAGACGGTTGGGAAGAGCAGGCTGCTTATTACCTGAACTTCGCCAAAGAGGTATACAACTGGATGACGGCTTATCTGTGTGATATTTCCACCGGACAGGTATATGATAATTTGAGTATTAAAGATGACGGTACACCGGGAGATCCTGATAAAGTAGCCTTGTCTTATAATCAGGGAACATTTATGGCGGCTGCCTTGGAATTGTACAATGCTACCGGTGAGGAGGAATATCTTCGTAATGCGGTTGCTTTCGGCTCTTATCAGGTAAATAAGAAAATGGACTCTAACTATCCGGTATTCAGTGGTGAAGGAAATTCGGGAGATAATCTTTTATTCCGTGGAATATTTGTCCGTTACTTCCTGGATATGGTGAAACAGCCGACTAACAGCCTTTATCCGGAAAAGACCAAGAATAAGTTTATCGCTGCATTGCGCAGCTGTTCTGATGTGCTTTGGACGTTGGCTCATCCCGAAGGCTATTATGTGTGGGAGTACGACTGGGCAAAAGCACCGGCCTTTGGTAATCGCGACAACAGGGAAGATCGCCTGACAATCTCCTTGAATGCGGAAGTCCCGGGAGCAACAATGATTGAAATCCGTGCCCGTTATGAAGACTGGGTGCAAGGTAAAGCAACGGAAAAGGCCAACTGGGTCGGACCGGATTTCGGTAAGAAAGCAGAGGAATAAGATTGATTTATTACACATAGAAAATCGAAAAGAAAGATGATACATATAAAAAGAAATATTTGTCTGGTGGCTGTTTCTTGCACTCTTCTTGCAGGTATACCTTTGCAGGGTGTGGCGCAAACGGGAAGAACGGCAAAGGTGCAGGCCACACAAAGCAATAAGATAACAGTGTCGGGTACGGTATTGGACAAGACGACAAATGATCCGTTGATCGGTGTGTCTGTTGTCGTGAAAGGAGTAGCCAATGCAGGTACGATTACGGATATGGATGGTAAGTTTACGCTTAAACTGCCTTATGCGGAAGCTCCGTTGGTGTTTTCTTATCTGGGTTACCAGCCACAGGAGATTGTTCCCGGTGCAAAGAAAGAACTGACTGTCTTATTGCAGGAAGATACGAAAGCATTGCAGGAAGTGGTTGTAGTTGGTTATACCAAACAACGTAAAGAAACCATGATCGGTTCTGTGGCTACCATCACAACGAAAGATCTGACGCAGAGTCCTACTGCCAATATCAACAATGCGCTTGCCGGACGTCTGCCGGGTTTGATTGTAAACCAGTATGCGGGTGGTGAACCGGGTGTGGATCAAAGTGAATTGTTTATTCGTGGTAAGGCAACTTACGGTAACCAGAGTGCCATTGTCATTGTCGATGGAATCGAACGTGACATGAGTTACCTCGCACCGGATGAAATAGAAACATTCACTATCCTGAAAGATGCTTCGGCCACTGCCGCTTATGGTATCCGTGGTGCAAATGGTGTAATCGTTATTACTACCAAACGTGGTAAGGCAGCGGAAAAGGCAACCGTGAACCTGAAAGCCTCTATCGGTATTAACCAGCCGATCGGTTTCCCCGAATATTTAGGTTCTGCCGATTATGCAACTTTATATAATGAAGCCAGATTGAACGATGCTAAGATGACGGGCGCAGACATCAGCAGTTTGAACCTTTTCTCTCAACAGGCGATTGACAATTTTCGCCGTGCGAAAGGAGACAACTCCGATGGTTTGGGATATGACTGGGATTATTATGATTTTGCTTTCAAACCCGGTTTGCAGGAAGATGTCAGCCTCTCCATCCGTGGCGGTACGGACAAGGTACGTTATTATGTATTGGCCAATTACTTTTCACAAGGCGGTAACTACAAATATTCGAATGCCGGTGAATATGACTCGCAAACCAAGTTCACCCGTTACAACTTCCGTTCGAACATCGATATCAACATTAATCGTTATTTGAGTACCCGTTTGGATTTGGGGGCCCGTATTACCGACCGTAATGCACCGGGTACAACAGCCGGTCGCCTGATGACCATCTGTGCTACCCAGCCTCCATATCTGCCCATTCTGGTGGAAGAAAATGCGCATCCGCAGAATGAGGAATACATTCAGCAAAATCCTCGTGGTATGCTTTATGGTGACAATATCTACCGTTACAATCTTCTGGGTGAATTGAGCCGTACCGGTTATCTGAATGAAAAGAACACGTATCTGAATGGTAGTTTTGCCATGAATCTGGATATGGAATTTCTGACGAAAGGATTAAAAGCGGAAGTGATGTTCTCTTATGATGCTTCTGAAGGACGCTGGATTAATCGTAAACTGGATACTTACAAAGACGGTTATCGTGAATATCCGAAATATGCGACGTTTATGCCGATCGAAGGTTCGGATGCTTATATGGCAGGCGGACACTATACGGGTGCTTACAAAACGGGTAACAAATATGATATTGACCAGACTATTGGCAACGGATTCAGTCATAACGCTTCTGACGGACGTACTTATATACAGGCACGTTTGGATTACAACCGTTTGTTTAGCAACCGCCACGAAGTGACCGCCATGTTATTGGCAAACCGTGGTAACCGTACTGTTAACAATGAACTGGCTTATCATAGCCAGGGTATCACCGGACGCTTTGCTTATTATTATAATCAGAAGTATCTGATGGAATTTAACTTCGGTTACAATGGTTCCGAAAACTTCGCTCCGGGCAAACGTTACGGGTTCTTCCCAGCTGGTTCAATCGGTTGGGTAGTCTCTGAAGAGGAATTTATGAAAAAGGCTTCCTGGATTGACTTCCTGAAAGTAAGAGCCTCCTATGGTTTGGTAGGTAGTGACAATGTCAGCAGCCGTTTCCCATATCTGGCTTTCTATGGTGGTGGCAGTGGTTATGATTTCGGTAATAACTTTGGTACGAATGTAGGCGGTACTTCCGAAGGTAATCTGGCTAATGCGAATCTGACTTGGGAGAAAGCCCGTAAACTGAATGTCGGTATTGACTTTACTACCCTGAACCAACGTTTGGCATTGACGATAGATGCATTTTATGAATATCGTTTTGACATTATTACAGATATGAATAGTGACGGTATCATGGGATATCCGGATATTGTAGGTAAAGATGCAGCTTTACAGAATCTGGGTGAAGTAAGCAACCGCGGTGTGGATATCGAATTGAGCTGGAATGATAAGATTGGAAAGGATTTCCGTTACTATATTCGTCCGAACCTGACTTTCTCCCGCAACCGTTTGGAATATAAAGCGGAAGTTGCCCGCAAGAACTCCTGGCGTAAAGAAACCGGTAAACGTTTATACGAAAACTTCGTTTATGTGTTCGATCATTTTGTAGCCGATCAGGAAGAGGCTGACCGTTTGAACAAGATCGGTTATCAGCCGTGGGGACAATTAATTCCGGGAGATGTTGTTTATAAGGATTTGGATCGTAACGGAGTGATTGATGATGAAGACCGTACAGCAATGGGAAATCCGCGTAGTCCGGAACTGATGTTCGGTATTCCTTTCGGTTTCCAGTATAAGAACTTTGATTTTAGTGTATTATTGCAAGGTGCGACAAAATCATCTATTCTGTTGAATGGGGCTGCTGTATTTGACTTCCCGCAATTTGAACAGGATAAGATCGGACGTGTGAAGAAAATGCATCTGGACCGTTGGACACCGGAAACGGCTGCTACTGCCAAATATCCGGCATTGCATTATGGAACACATGATAACAACAAGAATGGAAACAGTAGTTTGTTTTTGTATGATGCTTCCTACCTGCGTCTTAAGAATGTGGAAATTGGTTACAATGTATCGCCCAAATTATTACGTAAATTCCATGTGCAACAGGCACGTATTTATGTGCAAGGTCTGAATCTGTTGACTTTTGATAAACTGGGTGATGTGGATATAGATCCGGAAACGAAATCCGGAGACGGAGCTTCTTGGTATCCTATTCAAAAGGTATTCAATTTTGGTATTGATATAACATTCTAAATAAGATAGAAATATGAAAAAGTTATATAGATTTTCAGCAATTGCTTTATTGGTCCTGCCGTTGGTCTTTACTTCATGTAGCGATTACTTGAATCGGGACGATGATGATAATATTACGGAAGCGGACGTTTTTGCCCGTTACGAAAAAGTGAACGGACTGGTTTCCGACGTATACGCGGCTGCAAAGAAAGCAGACCGTCCGCTGGTGTTTTTCGAGCACTTCAGCAACAGTGCCATTACGGACGAATGTGAAGGAACCAACGTCGAGGGAAACATTACGAATAACTTCAATAACGGTGCCTGGAACCCGAATTCTTTGCCCGGTAGTGTAGGGCAATATTGGGAAGCTCTTTATGAAGGGATCCGTAAAGCGAACCTGATTATAGAAAATGTACAGAAGTATAACACGCCCGACAACCCTCAACAGGATGGTGATCTTCGTAACCGTATCGGTGAGATGTATTTCATGCGTGGTTATTTCCACATGCTGTTACTGCGTATGTATGGCGAAGCTCCTTATATTGACCGTGTGATTAATGCCGGAGATAATATGGACTTCAAGAAAGAATCTGTTCATTCGATGGTTGAAAAGATTGTGACCGATGCGCAAACTGCTTATGGCATGGTTCCTAATAAGTATGTGAAAACTTCCGAGAACTTTGGTCGTGTGGATAAGGGAGCCTGTTTGGGATTGATTTCTTTTGTTCGCTGGGTAGCGGCTACTCCGTTGTGGAATGGTGCTTCTCAATATGGATACAACTTGCGTCGTGTGTTTGAAAATGAGTATGCTTATGATGCTACTCGTTGGAGAAAAGCCAAAGAAGCGGCTAAAGCCGTTCTGGATTTCGAAGTCGGCGGCACCAAGCGTTATTCTCTCTATACGAAACATGATGCAAATGATTTCAAGGATCCGGCTGACGGTAATCTGAATGACAGCCGTGTATATGCTCGTTTGTGGGATATGTTTTATGATATGGATGCCTTTGCCAATGAGTATGTGTTCTTTATGACGAAGAGCAAGGATCAGGCATGGCAGGGTGATATTTATCCGCCCAGCCGTGAGGGAAGTTCGCGCCAGCAACCGGTGCAGGAACAAGTGGATGAATACGAATATATTGTAGGTGATTATGGCTATCCGGTATATTCGGCAGAAGCCCGCAAAGGTGGCTATGATGATACTAATCCGTATGTGAAAGGTACTCGTGACCCGCGTTTCTATCGCGATGTAATTTATCACGGAGCTCCTTACCGTAATAATAAGAACGAGTCGAAAACGATCAATACGGCGAGTGGTTCCGATAAGATTGGTGCTACCAATGCAACTACTACCGGTTATTATTTACGTAAATTCCAACAGGAGTCATGGAACAAATCCGGTAACTTCAGTATCAATGCGCCAGCCATCTGGCGTCTTCCGGAGTTTATTTATATTTATGCAGAGGCTTGTAATGAATTGGGCGAGGATATCGATGAAGCTTATAAATTGGTGAATACGGTTCGTGAACGTTCTTTTATGAAACCGATGCCGCCGGAAGTAAAGACTAATCAACAGTTGATGCGTGAATACATTCAGCGCGAACGTCGCGTGGAACTCTTTTATGAGGGAAAACGTCCGTGGACTTGCCGCTTGTATCTGGAACCCACCAGTAAGGAAGAGCTAGCAAAGGAAAGCCTTTGGAAATCCAGCGGAAGCGATAACTCAAAACGTACGCAGAAATACTGGGCTGCCAATAACGGCGCATTGCCCCGTTGTCAGCGAATGATTAACGGAATGCGTCCGGTGCAGGATGAGAATGGGGCTATTACGGTTGACGGAGTGAAATATAGAATGGAACGTTTCTGCGTGGAAGAACGTACGTTCTCTATTCAGCATTATCTGTTCCCGATTCGCCAGAGTGAGTTGCAGAAGACACCGACCATTGAACAAAATCCCGGATGGTAAACCGGTAGGAATGTATAACTTTAAAAAGAAAATCAGATGAAACGAATCTATACATATATGTGTCTGTTGCTCTTGTCGGTATTATCGTTTGCCGTTACAGGTTGTGATGACGATGATGACGACGATGTGGCTAAAGACTTGATAGAGTTGATTGTGAATAAACCGGTAATACGTATCGGGCAGAATGAGGAAGCCAAAGTGAATGTAGTGGTTGGAAACGGAAACTATACCGTGAGAAGTTTCAACACTGCCATTGCAACGGCTACCGTTTCCGGCGAATTAATAACTGTAAAAAGTGGCTCACAGAATGGGGCCACTACCGTTGAAGTAATGGATGGAGAAGGAGTAGTTGCCAATATCTCTGTGAATGTAGGTGTATTTGAATTGGAAGTGAATGAACCGGAGGTGGTCTTGGAAGTTGCCGGTGAAAAGCAACTGATTGTCAGCATGGGAAACTTTTCCAGTAATGATGAATTGTCTTATGAGGTGGAGGATGAAACGGTTGTCAGCATGGTTAATACAGATCAATTCCGTCCTTTCTATACTTTGACAGGTTTGAAGAACGGACATACAACAGTGACTTTTACGGACCATAAAGGAAAACAGGCAGTGGTTCAGGTGACGGTAAAACCGATTTCTATTGATGTCTCCAATCTGACACCGAGAGTGGGAGTCAACAATAAGATCATGATTACGGTAGAAAAAGGGAACGGAGGTTATAGTCTGACAGCAGAGGATGAAGAGATTGTAGCTATTCAGCAGGTGGATGACACTCGTTTCAATTTAATAGGTAAAAAAGCGGGTATCACTACCGTGTTTGTCAGAGACGAAGCGGAACAGGAATTAAGTCTGACCGTTACGGTGGTACAGGCAGATAAAGTAGCGAACCTAGGTAGCGGTAATTACTTTAAAGTACCGTTTGAATATAATGGTACGGCAGATGAATCGCTAAAGAATTTGAGTACGATCACATTTGAGGCTCGTTTCAATATTGAGTCGTTGAATGGCAATGACAATGGAAATGCCCGGATTAATACGGTGATGGGTATAGAGAAGAAATTCCTGCTGCGTGTCGACGTGCATAAGGGAGGAAGCAATGATGAAGAACGTTTCCTTCAGCTTGCTGCAGATGATAAAGGTAGTATTCGCTATGAGGGCTCTACTAAGATAGAAACCAATAAGTGGTATGATGTGGCTGTGGTATTGGATAATAGTAAGAGCGGAAGCGAACGGATTGCATTGTATGTAAATGGTGTCAGAGAAACGCTTCAATTATCAAACGGTACGCCGGATGATTTGAAAGAGATCAATCTTACTTCTGATTTCTACATCGGCCAGTCTGATGGTAAACGCCGGTTGAACGGAGCTATCAGTTATGCCCGTATTTGGACAAAAGCCTTGTCGGATCAACAGATCTCCGAGCAGAGCGGCAAGTTGTTGAGTGAGGATAAGGATGGAATGGTAGCTAATTGGTTATTCAATAATGGAAATGGTAATACCAAGACATTTGTGTCCTTGGCAGGAAAGAGCTTCGAAGCAGAGGCGGCAAATATTGTTTCAAGTTGGAAAACAGATCCGATATTGGAAACAAGTACTCCTACAGAATAATTGTAAGAAGATAGGATAATAAAAAAGCCATCCCCGGAATAGACGAAAGTAGGGATGGCTTTTTTTGTAGTGTGCTTACTATTCTTCGGCAGACTATGTCCTGCATGTTATTGGCAAGGTTATTCCTTGACAGGCTCAGCCGGTTTGTCTTTTGATGTAGTGTCTGTGACAACTGTATCATTGACATTGGCGGCGAGTGCAACCAGTGATGCCTTTGCAGGTGCGTCTTCTTTGGTTACAGTATCTTTTACTACTGTATCATTGACAACTGTCGCATTGATTTCTGTCGGGGCTGTCACAGCTTCCGCAGAACTCTGCGCCTTTACAAGGAATGAACCACCACAAACAAACATAAACATTGCTACTACTAATACTAATTTCTTCATAATCGTTTGCTTTAATGATAATTAGACATATGTTTTCAATTCTCTCTCTTGTGTTAAGGAATTGGTTATTGCTTTTTCGCTAACGTCTAATTAAATATCAAAGCGTGTGCCAAAATAGAAGAATGTATGGTAAGTGGTTGATAAATAAAGATATGTGGAAATAGAACCAATCAGGATGTTGGGGAAGTGTGTGTGGAGTGTGTGGAAATTGTGGCGGGGAGTGTGGAATTATTCCACACTCGTGCAGCTGTTCTCTTGTTCATATCGTACCTCTAATGAGGGAGAGTATTTTTGCTCAAATTGGTGCTGAAATAAAGTTTTCAACAGAAGTACCGGAGAAAATTCAGTTAATCCGATGGTGTTACGGAGTATACTTGTAGATTTACAGAGTTATAAGTCTATATTATACAGTTTCAACTTATTATATAATGTCTTCCGGTCAATATTCAGTAATTGCGCTGCTTTACTCTTATTATTTCCGGTTTGGCGCAGTGCTTCCAGAATATGCTCTTTTTCAGTCTCTTCATTGCGTAGTGCAATACTGGTGCTACTTGATGCAGGAGTTTCTAAAAGCTCGGTTCCCAGTTCCAGTAAAGTGATGAAACTGTTTTGTGCCAATAAAGTTGCTCTTTTGACGATGTTCTTCATTTGGCGCAAATTTCCCGGCCAATGATAATTCAATAAAGCCTGTGATGCTTTCGCGTCAAAACCAATCAGGTGTTTATCCAGTTCCTTGTTTGCCTGGTCGAGGAAGAAGTTGGCAAAGAGTAGAATATCCTCTTTCCGTTCTTTCAGATCGGGCATCCGGAGGGTAAATTCATTGATACGATGATAAAGGTCTTCGCGGAAAGTGCCTTTCTCAATACCCTGTTCCAGGTTCTCATTGGTGGCGGATACCAAACGAATATCTACCGATATCTCCTGTGTAGAGCCTACCGGACGTATTTTTCTCTCTTGCAGAGCACGGAGCAGTTGTATCTGCACTTCGTAACTAAGATTCCCGATTTCATCCAGAAAGATAGTACCGCCATTGGCAGCAACGAAAGCACCGGTTTTATCAGTCAACGCACCTGTAAACGATCCTTTCACATGACCGAAAAACTCGGAAGCCGCCAGTTCTTTCGGGATAGAGCCACAATCTACGGCAATAAACGGCTTATCGCTTCGTTTGCTAAGTTGGTGAATACGGTGTGCCACATACTCTTTTCCAGTTCCGCTGGAGCCGTTGATAAGTACGGACATATTGGTCGGAGCTACCAGGCCTACATAATTGTAGAGTTGTTTGGCTGCGTCACTTTCTCCTTCCAGATAGGCACGGTTGTTTTCTGTTGAATCTTTCGATGAGGTAGAAGAGCCTTTTTTAGAAGACGATTTAGCTGTGTTATGAGTAGCGGGAGTTTCTCCGGACTGCAAACATTCAGAGATTTTCTTCAGTAACTCTTCCGGATTCACCGGCTTGGCGATATAATCACGTGCTCCCAGTTTCATAGCTTGCACGGCAGATTGTATATCCGCATAGCCGGTCATGATAATCAAAGGAATGTCCATGCCTTGTTCGTTCATCCATTTCAGCAGATCAATGCCTTCATGGTCGGGTAGCCGCAGGTCTGATAAAACCAGATCGACGCTTTGGCTTTCGATATGTTTCCGGGCACGGGCAATATTACTCACTGATGATACTTCAAAGCCTTTTTTTCCTAACCAGGTTTTTAGCATCATTCCAAAAGTGATATCATCTTCAACGATCAATATGGAGCTCATCATGTCAGGTTTTGATTCTTTTAAGTCACAAAGGTAAGAGGTTTTGGGTGAAAGTGGTATATTTGCAAACTTAAATTAAATAAAAGTGTTATGAAAAAGATTCTATTGATAATATTAACCATATCGTTTTGCGGACTTACTGCCTGCAAAACCGGAACAAAAAAAGGAGGAGACATGGATAAAGAAACGTTGGTAAAGATTGAGACAACTGTAGGAGATATCGAGGTGAAACTATATAATGAGACACCGAAACATCGTGATAATTTTATCAAACTGGTGAAGGACGGTGTTTATGAAGGCACACTGTTTCATCGTGTTATCAAAGATTTTATGATTCAGGCTGGTGACCCGGACTCAAAGAATGCACCGAAAGGAAAAATGCTGGGTACGGGAGATGTAGGTTATACTGTTCCCGCTGAATTTGTATATCCTAAATATTTCCATAAGAAAGGTGCCCTGTCCGCTGCCCGTCAGGGAGATAATGTGAACCCGAAGAAAGAATCTTCCGGTTGTCAGTTCTATATCGTGACAGGTAAGGTGTTCAATGACTCTACCTTGCTGGGTATGGAAAGCCAGATGAATGAGAATAAGATTAATGTTATTTTCAATACGCTGGCACAGAAACACATGAAGGAAATTTATAAGATGCGAAAAGCAAATGACGAAAACGGTCTTTATGATTTGCAGGAAAAGTTGTTTGCAGAGGCACAGGAAATGGCAGCTAAACAACCGGAATTTCATTTCACTCCGGAACAGATTGAAGCCTATACAACGGTGGGAGGAACTCCGCATCTGGATGGCGAATATACTGTGTTCGGCGAAGTAGTGAAAGGTCTGGATATTGTGGATAAAATCCAGCAGGTGAAAACCGACCGTAGCGATCGTCCCGAAGAAGATGTAAAAATAACAAAGGTGACAATACTTGACTGAAATATATGAAAATCAACAGGCATATTCTTGATAATGGGTTACGTCTGGTATATTCGCAGGACGAAAGTACGCAGATGGTTGCCCTTAATATATTATATAATGTGGGAGCTCGCGACGAAGATCCCGAGCATACTGGTTTTGCCCATTTGTTCGAACACCTGATGTTCGGAGGGTCGGTGAATATTCCCGATTATGATATGCCGCTTCAATTGGCGGGTGGAGAGAATAATGCCTGGACGAATAATGATATAACCAATTACTACCTCACTGTACCTCGTCAGAACGTAGAAACCGGCTTTTGGTTGGAATCCGACCGGATGTTGAGTCTTGATTTTAGCGAACGGAGTCTGGAGGTACAGCGGGGAGTAGTAATAGAAGAATTCAAACAGCGTTGTTTGAATCAGCCTTATGGGGATATCGGACATCTTTTGCGTCCTCTGGCTTATCAGACGCATCCTTATCAATGGCCTACTATCGGAAAAGAGTTGTCGCATATTGCCAATGCTACGCTGGAAGAAGTGAAGGCATTCTTTTTCCGTTTTTATGCTCCTAATAATGCCATATTAGCTGTGACCGGTAATATCTCTTTCGAAGAGGCGGTTGCTTTGACAGAAAAATGGTTCGGCTCTATTCCTCGTCGGGAAGTTCCTCAACGGAACCTGCCACAAGAACAGGAACAGACGGAAGAACGGCGGCTGACGGTAGAGAGAAATGTTCCTCTCGATTCTTTATTTATGGCATACCACATGCCTGCCCATTGCCATCCGGATTATTATGCATTTGATATTTTGTCGGATGTGTTGAGCAACGGACGTTCCAGCCGGTTGAACCAGCGTTTGGTACAACAGAAACAATTATTTTCGAGTATAGATGCTTATATTTCCGGCAGTGTAGATGCGGGGTTATTCCATATTAGTGGTAAACCTTCGGCAGGTGTCACCCTGGAACAGGCGGAAGCGGCAGTGCGGGAAGAACTGGAACTGTTGCAGCAAGAATTGGTTGACGAACAGGAACTGGAAAAAGTGAAGAACAAATTTGAGTCCACCCAGATATTCGGCAACATCAATTATTTGAATGTGGCAACCAACTTGGCTTGGTACGAATTGCTTGGCCGGGCGGAGGACATGGAAAAAGAGGTCGATCGTTATCGGTCTGTCACGGCTGAACAATTGCGGGCGGTAGCTCAATCTGCTTTCCGTAAGGAGAACGGAGTAATACTATATTATAAGAAACAACAAAATTAAATTCTCCCTTTTTTATAATTTATCAGTGAAAGGGGAAAGTCCCTTTGCCTGAAAATGGAGATACGTTTAGGTAACGGAAAAGTAAATGAGACATATTTATAGTACATATAAAGAGCATTATAAAGCACTAATTTTTCTCGGACTACCGATTGTGATCGGGCAAATAGGAGTGATCGTTCTCGGATTTGCGGATACGTTAATGATCGGACATCATAGTACGATTGAGCTGGGAGCAGCTTCCTTCGTAAATAATGTGTTTAATCTGGCGATTATTTTCAGTACAGGGTTTTCGTATGGACTGACTCCCATTGTAGGAGGGCTGTATGGGACTCATCAGTATGCTCCTGCCGGACAGGCATTGCGCAACAGCTTGTTGGCAAATCTGATGGTTGCATTGCTGCTGACTATATGTATGACTGTTCTTTATCTGAATATCGAGCATCTCGGACAGCCGGAAGAATTGATTCCTCTGATTAAACCGTATTACCTTGTTTTGCTTGCTTCATTAGTGTTTGTCATGCTTTTCAATGGATTCAAGCAATTCACAGACGGAATAACGGATACCCAAACCGCCATGTGGATATTGCTTGGAGGAAATGTCTTGAATATCATAGGAAACTATATCCTGATTTACGGTAAACTCGGATTGCCCGAATTAGGTTTGTTGGGAGCAGGTATTAGTACGTTGTTTTCGCGTATTGTGATGGTGATTGTATTTATAATCATCTTTATGCGTAGTCCGCGTTTCGTCCGTTATAAGATTGGCTTTTTCCGTTTGGGATGGTCACGTGCAGTATTTGGACGCTTGAATGGACTAGGATGGCCGATTGCTTTCCAGATGGGAATGGAGACAGCCTCCTTTAGTTTGAGTGCTATCATGATCGGTTGGCTAGGTACGATCGCTTTGGCTTCTCATCAGGTGATGTTGGCTATTTCGCAGTTTACCTTTATGATGTATTACGGTATGGGGGCTGCTGTTGCTGTTCGTGTCAGCAATTTCAAAGGCCAGAATGACATCGTCAATGTACGCCGTTCAGCCTATGCCGGTTTTCATCTGATGATGACATTGGGTGTCGTGCTTTCCTTGATTGTCTTCCTTTGCCGGAATTACTTGGGAAGCTGGTTTACCGACAGCCAGGAAGTGGTTGCTATGGTGACATCTTTAATTTTTCCTTTCCTTGTCTATCAGTTTGGCGACGGGCTTCAAATCACTTTCGCCAATGCTTTGCGTGGAATTTCAGATGTAAAACTAATGATGGTTATCGCCTTTATCGCCTATTTCGTTATTTCGCTTCCCGTAGGATATTTCTGCGGCTTTGTAATGGGATGGGGGATAGTAGGTGTCTGGATGGCATTTCCTTTTGGTCTGACGAGTGCGGGACTAATGCTCTGGTGGCGTTTCCACTACATGACAAAACTCCCCGAACCCCACCCCAAAACCTAATACTTAATACTTAATACTTAAAACTTTTATCCCAATGGCTTCCTTCCGTTTTACAAAGTTGAAAATAACCGCCGGTTACACTTTGTTACTGGCGATCCTCCTTTTCTCGCTGGTGTTTGTACATCGTGAGATGGAAGCATTGTCGGCAGCCGACGATCAGCAGAACTTAAGAACTGATAGTCTATTGACCCTTCTCCACGAGAAAGATCAAAACACGATTCAGATGTTGCGGGTGTTAAGTGAAGCAAACGACAGCCTTCTCTCTGCTTCGGAGATTGAAGAAATCATTTCCGAACAAGATTCTGTCATTACCCAGCAACGGGTACAACATCGGGTCATTACCAAGCGTGACTCGTTAATAACTACTCCTAAAAAGAAGGGATTCTTCAAACGGCTCGCCGAAGTGTTTTCCCCTTCTAAACAAGACAGTGCCGTATTAGTTAATACATCGCTGGAAGTAGCCACTGATACCATTCTTCAACCGACTACTTCTAAAGATTCTCTTCAGCAGAAAATCCGCATGGCTACCGAAGAAAAACGGTTGCAACGGAAGAAAACCATCCGGCGTACCAGTACGAAGTACCAGCGGATGAATACACAGTTGACGGCACGAATGGATAGTCTGATTAAACAATATGAGGAAGAAATGACCCTGCGTGCCCGTCAGGATGCCGAGCTTCAGCAGGAGGTAAGAATGCGGTCGGCGCGTATCATCGGCGGTATCGCGGTTGGTGCCGTACTATTATCTGCTTTTTTCCTGATATTGATTATGCGGGATATCTCTCGCAGCAACCGTTATCGTCAGCAATTGGAGGTGGCGAATAAACGCGCGGAAGATTTGCTTGTTGCCCGTGAGAAATTAATGCTGGCCATTACCCATGACTTTAAGGCGCCGCTGGGGTCAATCATGGGATATACCGAACTTCTGTCCCGGCTGACAGAAGATGAACGGCAACGGTTCTACCTCGACAATATGAAAAGCTCTTCGGAACATTTGTTGAAACTAGTCAGTGACTTGCTCGATTTCCATCGGCTCGATCTCAATAAAGCGGAAGTGAACCGTGTAACCTTTAACCCTTCCCAGCTGTTCGACGAAATTTATGTCAGTTTCGAACCTTTGACCGCTGCCAAAGGTTTAGCCTTGCAATGTCACGTCGCCCCGGAACTGAACGGAAGATATATCAGTGATCCTTTGCGACTCCGGCAAATAGTGAACAACCTTTTGTCTAATGCCGTAAAGTTTACTCAAAAAGGAGAGATTAGCCTGACAGCCGGTTATGATTCTTCTAAGTTAACCATTGCTATCGCCGATACAGGAAAAGGAATGGCATCAGAAGATCGTGAACGTATCTTTCAGGAGTTTACACGTCTTTCCGGTGCGCAGGGAGAGGAAGGTTTCGGACTCGGACTCTCTATTGTGAAGAAACTGGTAACCTTGCTTGAAGGAACCATTGACGTGCAAAGCACATTAGGAAAAGGAAGCTGTTTTACTGTAACTCTGCCTCTTTATCCGGTAGGTAAATCCATTGCGGAAAGTGAATCTCCCGAAAGCGAAAATGTGGATATAACAGAGGAGTCGGCCGCGATTCCTCCGATGAAAGTCATCCGTGTTCTTTTGATCGATGACGATAAGATTCAGTTGAATCTGACTGCTGCCATGTTGAAACAACATGGTATCGATGCGGTATGTTGTGAACAGCTGGAGCAGTTGATCGAACAGCTTCGCTCTTCCGTCTTCGATGTATTGCTGACAGATATACAAATGCCTGCTATTAACGGTTTTGATTTGGTAAAATTATTGCGGGCTTCTAATATACCACAAGCAAAAACAATCCCCGTCATTGCTGTGACCGCCCGTAGCGAAATGGATAAGGCAGCTTTACATGAACATGGCTTTGCCGGTTGTCTGCATAAACCGTTTACAGTAAAAGAATTATTGATGACGGTAAATGAAGGGCAACTCTCCGCTGATGAAGCGCATATCACAGAAGATATGGCAACAGCCGGAATAAATTTCTCTGCACTTACTGCTTATTCTGAAGACGATCCGGAAGCAGCATCCTCCATTATTCAGACTTTTATTGAAGAAACAGGTAAGAATATCGAACGGATGCAACAAGCGCTGAACGATAAAGAGGTGGACGGGATAGCTGCTATGGCGCATAAGCTCCTCCCTCTCTTTACAATGATTGGAGCGGATGAAACCATAACTCCATTAAAATGGCTGGAAGCTTGTCGTGGAGAAAAATTCTCGGAAAAAATAGAAGAAACAACACTTAATATATTAGAGGCTGTCCATAAAATAATAAGTGAGGCAGAGCGCTATTTGATAGTGATGAAAAATACCCGATAAGCTATTTTCTTCTACTCCTTGGCTAGTATCTGTATCTTTCTTACTATTAGCCAAACCTTTTTTCAAAATAATTTGTTTACTTTGTGTCACCTTATTTACACTGACACATTTTACATGAAACGAAAATGGATACGCTGGGTAAGCTGGATACTGCTTACTCCTATAATACTCTTTGTAATACTAATGGTATTGCTTTATGTTCCTCCCGTTCAGAATCTTTTGCGTCGGGAGGTTACTGCATACGCCTCTAAGGCAACCGGTATGCAGATTCAGGTGGAACGGATAGACCTTCGTTTCCCGCTTAATCTGTTGGTTCGTGGCGTAGAGGTTATTCAACAGCCGGATACTCTTTTGTCTTTGGAAAGCCTGAATGTCCGTGTGCAGGCATGGCCGTTAATAAAAGGAAAAGTCGAAGTGGATGAAGTCACTTTGAGCCGGGTAGCCGTTAATTCAGCCAATTTGATGGAAGGAATGAAGATTAAAGGCGTTTTAGGACGTTTCTTCCTGCAAAGCCATGGTGTTGACTTGTCCAATGAAATAGCGATTATCAATCAGGCCGAACTGTCTGATACCCATGTGCAGTTGCTGATGAATGATACTACCACCACTCCTAAAGATACCACAGCCTCTGCTCCTGTAAACTGGAAAGTGGATCTTCATCAGTTGAAATTAAAGAATGTATCATTCAGTATGCAACTTCCTGTTGATTCCATGCGGATGGCAGCTCATATCGGGGAGGCTGCTATTGATGATGCACAGGCTGATTTGAAAAATCAGTTTTATGGTTTGAAGAAGTTTCTGTTGTCGGGAACTTCCGCCAGTTATGATACAGGAACTGCGCAACCAATAGAAGGTTTTGATGCTTCCCATATTGCCGTTCGTGATGTTCGCATCGCTTTGGATTCCCTGTTGTATAAAGGCAGGGACATGAATGCGGTCATTCGTGAGTTTACAATGAATGAACGTTCCGGATTAAGTGTTGTTTCACTGACAGGTAGAGCATACTCTAACGATTCAATCATTAGTGTTCCCGGTTTAAAACTAAAAACCCCTCATTCTGAAATAGATTTATCTGCCCATACCTATTGGGAACTTGTCAACATCCCGACTACAGGACGTTTGTCCGCCAATCTCAATGCCTATATCGGCAAAGAAGATGTTATGTTATTTGCAGGAGGATTGCCTGATAGCTTTAAAGAAGCCTATCCATTTCGTCCGCTTGTCATTCGTGCCGGTACGGACGGTAACTTGAAACAAATGCAGATTTCCCGTTTTACGGTAGACTTGCCGGGTGCTTTTGCTTTAGAAGGCGGCGGTATGATAGAAAACCTGGCTGACAGCCTGACTCGTACCGGAACCATTGGGCTGAAAATGACAACTCAAAATTTGAACTTCCTGACCGCTCTGTCAGGAGAGGCTCCCAATGGTACGATTGTAGTCCCTGACAGCATGAATCTGGTGGCGAAAGTTGATATCAAAGGTCCTGAATATAAAGCAGGCCTCCGTCTGAAAGAGGGGAAAGGAGCTATGGACGTGAATGCAGCATTAAATACATCTACCGAAGTTTACAAAGCTGATCTGAAGATAGACAATCTGCAACTCCATAACTTCCTTCCGAAAGATTCTATCTACGAACTGTCTCTTTCGGCTGCGGCTAATGGTCGTGGACTGGATGTCATGTCTTATCATTCTTTTGCCAAACTGAATCTTTCATTAGATCAGCTTCATTATGCAAAATATCATCTCTCCAATCTTAATTTGACAGGAGACCTTAAAGGCGCACTGGTCACCGCACATCTGACAAGTGACAATGCTTTATTGAAAATGACAACCGATGCGGAATATAATTTGGCGCACAGTTATCCTGATGGTAAGATAACGGTTAATGTCACTCAACTGGATTTACATGAATTAGGAATCATGCCACAGCCAATGAAGCGTCCGCTTACTTTTAATTTAGCTGCCGAAGCTCGTCGGGATTTAGTCTCGGCACATTTCGTTTCTGGAGATATGAAACTCGACTTGAGCGCACGTTCCGGCGTTAATCCTTTAATTCGCCAATCTACTCACTTTGTGGATGTATTGATGAAGCAGATTGATGAGAAAGCATTGAATCACGCTGAACTGCGTAAGGCGCTACCGACGGCAGTTTTCTCTTTCTCTGCAGGACAAGAAAACCCTTTGGCATATTTTCTGGCTACTAAAAAGATAGCTTACCATGATGCTTCTGTGAAATTCGGAGCAGCTCCTAATTGGGGAATTAATGGAAAAGCCGCTATTCATGCTTTGAAAGTAGACACCTTGCAACTGGACACGATTTTCTTTACAGTCAAACAAGATACCACACTCATGAAATTGCGTGCCGGTGTTATTAACGGACCGAAGAATCCGCAATTCTCCTTCTCTACTACACTGACAGGAGAGATTCGTGACCGGGATGCGGAACTGCTGGTAGATTTTAAGAATGGAAAAGGAGAAACGGGCGTACTGCTCGGTGTCAATGCGCGTCCTTTGTTTGAAGGGCAAGGAAAAGGCGATGGATTAGCTTTCACATTAATCCCGGAAGAACCGATTATCGCCTTCCAGAAATTCCATTTTAATGAGAATCACAACTGGATTTATGTGCATAAGAATATGCGTGTATACGCTAATGTAGATATGTGGGACGATGAAGGAATGGGATTCCGTGTACATTCGGTGCGGGGGGACACTGTTTCTTTACAGAATATTGATGTCGAAATCCGAAGAATCAGTTTAGCCGAATTGAGCAAAGTACTGCCTTACTTCCCGGAAATAACCGGTTTATTCTCTGCGGAAGCACACTACGTGCAGACTGAAAAAGATCTTCAACTCTCGGTTGAATCATCTATTGACGAGCTGACTTATGAACGTCAACGAATTGGTGATGTAACATTAGGAGCTACCTGGTTGCCGGGCGAACAAGGGAAACAATATCTTAACGCTTATCTGAATCATGACAAAGTGGAAGTGATGGTGGCGGATGGCAAGCTGGTTCCAACCCAGACAGGGAAGGATAGTCTGGAAGTAAATGCCACTCTGGAGCACTTCCCGCTCCGTGTAGCGAACGTATTCATTCCCGATCAGATGGTTACATTAGCCGGTGATATGGATGGTAATCTGAACATTACCGGTAGCACCGAACAACCTTTGATTAATGGCGAACTGATATTGGATAGTGTTACTGTCCTTTCCCGGCAGTATGGTGCTAACTTCCGGTTCGATAACCGCCCGGTGCAGATAAAGAATAATCGTTTGGAATTTGATAAATTCGCTATTTATACAACAGGAAAGAATCCATTTACGATTGACGGATCTGTCGATTTCAGAGATATGTCCCGGCCGATGGCAAATCTGAATCTGCTGGCACAGAACTATACGCTTCTGGATGCCAAACGTACCCGTGAAAGTCTGGTTTACGGAAAAGTATATGCTGATTTCCGGGCAACGGTGAAAGGGCCGTTAGACGGATTGAATATGCGTGGAAACATGAGTTTGCTGGGCAATACAGATGTTTCTTATATATTGACCGATTCACCGTTGACTGTGCAGGACCGTTTGGGAAGTTTGGTAACCTTTACTTCATTTAGTGACACCACGACGGTTGTTCAGCAAGAAGTGCCGACCGTTTCTTTAGGCGGGCTGGATATGGTGATGATGGTACACATCGACCCGTCCGTTCGTTTGAAAGTCGATTTGGACGCAAGCAATGACAATCGTGTTGAATTGGAGGGAGGAGGTGACCTCTCTATGAAATATACTCCGCAAGGAGATCTGACATTAACCGGACGCTATACGTTGAGCGGTGGTTTGATGAAATATGCTTTGCCTGTCATCGCTGCCAAAGAATTTGCTATCGACAACGGCAGCTATGTGGAATGGACGGGAAATCCTATGGACCCGATGCTGAACTTCAAAGCAACCGACCGTATCCGCGCTTCTGTCTCCGAAGGAGAGAATGGTGGAACACGTATGGTTAATTTCGATGTGTCTATCGTCGTCAAGAACCGACTGGATAATCTGTCTTTCGCCTTTGACGTATCTGCCCCCGAAGACGCAACCATACAAAATGAATTGACGGCTATGGGAGCGGAAGAGAGAGGTAAACAGGCTCTGTATATCATGGTTATGAAAACCTACCTTGGCACCGGACCGATTGGTGGCGGAGGTGGTGGACTGGGTAAACTGAATATGGGTTCTGCATTGAACTCCGTATTAAGTAGCCAAATCAACTCATTGATGGGGAACCTGAAAAATGCCAGCGTTTCTGTTGGTATCGAAGATCACGATCTGTCGGATACGGGTGGTAAGCGTACGGATTACAGTTTCCGTTATTCACAACGTCTCTTCAATAACCGTTTCCAGATTGTAATCGGAGGTAAAGTTTCTACGGGTGAGAATGCGACGAATGACGCGGAATCTTTCATCGATAACATCTCTCTGGAATATCGCTTGGATAGAACCGGAACCCGTTATGTCCGTCTGTTCTACGATAAAAACTACGAGAGTGTACTCGAAGGCGAGATTACGGAAACCGGAGTCGGTCTGGTACTTCGCAAGAAGCTGGATAAACTTAGCGAACTGTTCATCTTTAAGAAAAAGAAGTAAACATGAAAGGTATATATAGTAACATATTAATAAGTTGCCTGATGGGTCTCATCTTATTTTCGGGTTGTTCGGTGACAAAGCATCTGCCCGAAGGGGAGGTACTTTATACAGGAGGAAAAACTGTCATACAGAATAAGTCGGCAACACCGGTAGGAGAGACGGCTTTAACAGAGATTGATGCGGCTCTTGACAAAACTCCCAGTACAAAGATGTTAGGAGGCCTTCTGCCTATTCCTTTTAAAATGTGGATGTATAACGACTTTGTGAAATATAAAAAGGGATTTGGAAAGTGGATGTTCAACCGCCTGGCTGCCAATCCTCCGGTGTTTATCTCTACTGTCAATCCGGAGATTCGTATCAAGGTGGCTACAAACTTACTCCGTGATTATGGTTACTTCAATGGGAAAGTGACTTATGAAACATTGGTCGATAAGAAAGACAGCCTGAAAGCAAGTATTCTTTATACGGTAGACATGAAGAATCCTTATTTTATAGATACGGTTTATTATCAGCGTTTCACTCCTCAAACGTTGCGCATTATGGAACGGGGACGTCGAATGTCTTATATAAGTCCCGGCGAGCAGTTCAACGTGGTCGATCTGGATGAAGAGCGTACTCGTATCAGTACGCTGTTGCGTAACCGGGGATATTTTTACTTCCGTCCCGATTATATGACTTATCAGGCAGATACGACATTGGTTCCCGGTGGACATATCAGCCTTCGTCTGATTCCCGTTCCGGGATTACCCGCTGCGGCACAACGTCCTTACTATGTAGGAGATGCTTCTGTTTACCTGTTTGGCAAGAATGGTGAGGCGCCCAATGACAGCATGATGTATAAGAATCTGAATATACATTATTATAAGAAATTGCAGGTACGTCCGAATATGCTTTATCGTTGGTTGAACTATCAACAGTTTGTGCGGAATGCACAGATGCGGGCTTCCAATCGCACTCGTCTTTACAGTCAGTATCGACAGGAGCAGGTGCAGGAGAAACTTAGCCAGTTGGGAATCTTCAGTTATCTGGATTTACAATATGCTCCGAAAGATACGACAGCCGTTTGTGATACGCTGAACGTAACCATGCAGGCCACGTTTGCTAAGCCGCTGGACGCCGAACTGGAATTGAATGTCGTAACCAAAAGTAACGACCAAACCGGTCCCGGGGCATCATTCGGCGTCACCCGGAACAATGTATTCGGAGGTGGCGAAAGCTGGAACGTGAAGCTGAAAGGCTCTTATGAATGGCAAACCGGCGGAGGAGAAAAAAGCTCTTTAATGAACAGCTGGGAGATGGGAGTTTCTACTTCTCTGACTTTCCCGCGCGTGGTTTTCCCGCATTGGGGGAAAAGGGAGTTTGACTTCCCGGCTACCACTACATTCCGTTTATACATCGACCAGTTGAACCGTGCCAGGTATTATAAACTATTGTCATTCGGCGGAAATGCTACCTACGATTTCCAACCGACACGTACAAGCCGGCATAGTATCACCCCTTTCAAACTGACATTCAACGTCCTGCAACACCAATCGGAAGAGTTCAGGGAAATTGCCGATGCTAATCCTGCATTATATATCAGTTTGAAAGACCAGTTTATTCCTGCTATGGAATATACCTATACCTATGATAATGCTTCCGCACGCGGTATTAAAAATCCGATTTGGTGGCAATCGACTGTAACCTCTGCCGGTAACCTGACCTCGGTGATTTACCGTGCTTTCGGTCAGTCTTTCAGCAAAGAGGACAAACGTTTGCTGAACGTCCCTTTCGCGCAGTTTGTGAAACTGAATACGGAATTTCGCCATTTGTGGAATATGGACAAGAATAATAAGATTGCTTCCCGTGTAGCTTTGGGTGCTCTCTTCGCCTACGGTAATGCAACGATAGCCCCTTACAGCGAACAATTCTATGTGGGTGGTGCCAACAGCATCCGCGCTTTTACGGTACGTAGCATCGGCCCGGGCGGATACCATCCGGCGGAAAGCCGCTATTCTTACCTCGACCAGACGGGTACTTTCCGTTTTGAGGCAAATGTAGAATACCGTTTCCGTATCTTTAAGAGCATTTGGGGAGCCACTTTCCTGGATGCGGGAAACGTTTGGCTGATGCGCAAGGATGAGGCACGTCCCAATTCACAACTCGAACTGAAAACGTTCCCGAAACAGATCGCTTTGGGCACCGGTGTCGGTATTCGTTATGATATGGATATTCTTGTGTTCCGTCTTGATTTCGGTATTCCTTTGCATCTGCCTTACGATACAGAACGAAGCGGATATTACAATGTCACAGGATCCTTTATGAAGAATCTGGGAATACATTTTGCTATCGGTTATCCCTTCTAACGTTCTTTCTTTGTCTTGAAACAAAGAAAGAACCAAAGAAAATTCAAGGCTGCGTTTTTCCGGCTACTCCGGTGTTCTCTCCGGCTAAAGGGCAGAAACTCGCTTCGCTCAAACAGTCTGCCCTTTTTAACGCTGGAGAAAACGCCTGCGCTTAACGCCGGAAAAACGAGGCCGATCCCCTTTCGGCGTGTTTGCTGCATAGGTTAATGAATTACCGGATTTCTAGATTTGTCATTGATGTACTTTTGATTCTGCATAGGTTTATATGCCGAAAGGTTTTCCGACCTACTTTTTTCTCCGTTAAGCGAACACCCGTAACGAAGTGTTAAAAAGGGCAGATTGTTTGAGCGAAGCGAGTTTCTGTCCTTTAGCGTAGTGAAGGGTGTGAGTAGGAGAAAAAAGTCAGTCTTGAATTTTTCTTTGTTTCTTTCTTTTGTTTCAAGACAAAAGAAAGAAAGTTTTTGTAAATTTGCAACGAAATCTGATGCCGTTGACATCACTAACCTTTTAATATTACACAATTTATGAAACCAACTTTATTCTTATTGGCAGCCGGTATGGGTAGCCGTTATGGAGGCTTGAAGCAATTAGACGGACTGGGTCCTAATGGCGAAACTATTATGGATTACTCAATCTATGATGCTATCAATGCCGGATTTGGCAAACTTGTATTTGTAATCCGCAAAGATTTTGAACAAGATTTCCGTGATAAAATTATTTCCAAATACGAAGGTCACATTCCTTGCGAACTGGTATTTCAATCAATCGACGATCTTCCGGAAGGCTTTACTTGCCCGGCAGACCGTACCAAACCTTGGGGTACTAACCATGCAGTAATGATGGGTGCTGATGTGATTAAAGAACCGTTTGCAGTGATCAACTGCGATGACTTCTATGGTCGTGATTCTTTCCAGGTAATGGGCAAATTCCTTTCTGCTCTTCCTGAAAATTCAAAGAACGTTTATTCAATGGTAGGTTTTCGTGTAGGAAATACATTGAGCGAAAGCGGTACGGTATCTCGTGGTATCTGTAGTACAGATGCTAAAGGATTGTTGACATCTGTAGTAGAACGTACGAAGATTCAACGTCTGGACGGTGAAGTGAAATATATCGGTGATGATGGCGAATGGACGGCTACTCCCGACACGACTCCGGTAAGTATGAACTTCTGGGGATTCACTCCTGATTACTTCGCTTACAGCCAGGAATTCTTCAAGACTTTCCTTAGCGATCCGAAGAATATGGAAAACCTGAAGAGCGAGTTCTTCATCCCATTGATGGTAGATAAATTGATTAATGACGGAACTGCCACTGTTGAAGTACTGGATACTACCAGCAAGTGGTTCGGCGTCACTTATCCGGAAGACCGTCAGAGCGTAGTAGACAAGATTCAGGCATTGGTAGATGCCGGTGAATATCCTGCTAAGTTGTTCTAAAGAAGAGCCATTGATTAAGATAAAGAGCAGTCATTCATAAGAATGACTGCTTTTTTTGTTTTTCATAACGTATCATACTAAGTAGTATCTAATAAATATTCAGTATCTTTGCAGTCCAAAATGTTATAAATCAGAAGCAGAAGTGATTTCAGTAGAAGGATTATCAGTAGAATTTAATGCGACGCCGCTTTTTGAGGACGTCAGCTATGTAATTAATAAGAAAGACCGCATTGCGCTGGTCGGCAAAAATGGTGCCGGCAAATCAACCATGCTGAAGATATTGGCAGGTTTGCAGTCACCGACACGCGGAGTGGTAGCTACTCCGAAAGATGTAACCATCGGATATTTGCCACAGGTCATGATTCTTTCCGACAACCGGACGGTGATGGGAGAGGCAGAACTGGCATTCGAACATATATTTGAGCTTCAGGCGAAGTTGGAACGGATGAATCAGGAACTGGCGGAACGGACAGACTATGATTCGGAAGAATATCATCAGTTGATAGACCGTTTCACGCATGAAAACGACCGCTTCCTGATGATGGGCGGTACGAACTTTCAGGCGGAAATCGAACGGACACTTCTTGGATTGGGATTCAGCCGGGAAGATTTTGAACGCCCTACTTCGGAGTTTTCCGGTGGATGGCGTATGCGTATCGAATTGGCAAAACTGCTTTTACGACGCCCGGACGTGCTTTTGCTCGATGAGCCGACCAATCACCTTGATATTGAAAGTATCCAATGGTTGGAAAACTTTTTGTCTACACGTGCCAATGCAGTCGTATTAGTCAGCCATGACCGTGCTTTCCTGAATAACGTAACGACCCGCACCATCGAAATTACTTGCGGTCAGATTTACGACTACAAAGTGAAGTACGATGAGTTTGTAGTCCTGCGTAAAGAACGCCGTGAACAACAGCTCCGTGCTTACGAAAATCAGCAGAAACAAATACAAGATACGGAAGATTTTATCGAACGCTTCCGCTATAAAGCAACGAAAGCCGTACAGGTGCAAAGCCGTATCAAGCAACTGGAAAAGATAGACCGCATCGAAGTGGACGAGGAAGATAATTCCGCCTTGCGTTTAAAATTCCCTCCAGCCAGTCGTAGCGGAAACTATCCTGTGATTTGCGAAGATGTGCGCAAAGCGTATGGCAGCCATGTCGTTTTCCATGATGTCAACCTGACTATCAACAGGGGAGAGAAAGTGGCTTTCGTCGGGAAGAACGGAGAGGGTAAGTCTACCTTGGTGAAATGTATCATGGACGAGATTGATTTCGAAGGCAAACTAACGATCGGACATAATGTACAAATCGGTTATTTTGCGCAGAACCAGGCACAAATGTTGGATGAGAACTTGACTGTATTCGATACGATTGACCGGGTAGCGACAGGAGATATCCGTCTGAAGATACGTGATATACTGGGAGCTTTCATGTTTGGAGGCGAAGCTTCGGATAAAAAGGTGAAAGTCCTTTCCGGAGGAGAACGTACGCGATTGGCGATGATTAAACTTCTGCTGGAACCCGTAAATCTACTGATTCTGGACGAACCGACCAATCATTTGGATATGCGTTCGAAAGATGTTTTGAAGGAAGCTATCCGCGAATTTGACGGAACAGTGATTCTTGTCAGCCACGACCGTGATTTTCTGGATGGACTTGCGACTAAAGTATATGAGTTTGGTGGTGGACTTGTAAAAGAACACCTTGGAGGTATCTATGAATTCTTGCAAAAGAAAAAGATAGATAGCTTGAACGAGCTTCAGAAAGGAGCGGGATTGTCGGCTTCTCCCACGGCTTCAGCTAAAGGTAATGAACCTGAAACCGTTCAGCCTTCGGAGAATAAGCTCTCTTACGAAGCCCAGAAAGAACTTAATAAGAAGATTAAGAAACTCGAACGCCAGGTGGCGGACTGTGAAGCTTCAATAGAGGAAACCGAATCCGCGATTGCTATCGTAGAAGCGAAGATGGCAACTCCCGAAGGAGCTTCGGATATGCAGCTCTATGAACGGCATCAAAAACTGAAGCAACAGTTGGATGGCATTGTTGAAGAGTGGGAGCGGGTTTCGATGGAACTGGAAGAAGCGAAAAACTAGAACAAAACGCATACTTCCGGGCACTATGTGAGAGAAATGCTATACCTCGGTAGAAGGTATTCCTGGCGGGTATCTGTTTCTCGGTGTCGAAACAGGTGTTTCTCGTTGAGGAACGAGGCGTTCCTCGGTGTCGGTCACCTTCTTCCTCGGTGCCGGACTGCGGGTAGGATGATTGTTGATTAGAGAGACTATTTAATTATTTATACAATATGAAAGTAACCAAGTATTTACCAATTCTTGCCGTATGCCTTATGACAACAGGATGTAACAGTAAGAAAGAGGCCGTGCTGACGTCCGGTATCGACCTTGCTAATCTGGATACCACGGCTATGCCGGGTACAAGTTTTTATCAATATGCCTGTGGAGGTTGGGTGAAAGATCATCCGCTGACAGACGAGTATTCACGTTTCGGTACATTCGACATGTTGCGCGAAAACAGTCGTGAACAACTGAAAGCATTGATTGCCGAATTGGCAGCGAAGAAAGATAACGCACCGGGCAGTGCTGCGCAGAAAGTAGGCGATCTTTATAATATCGCAATGGATAGCGTGAAGCTGAACCAGGAAGGTGTAGCTCCGATCAAAGCAGAACTGGCAGCCATTGACGCTCTCAAGGATAAAGGAGAAATCTATGCATATATCGCCGAGAGCCAGAAGAAAGGCATCCGTCCTTACTTCACCATGTTCGTAAGTGCAGATGATATGAACAGTTCCATGAATATCGTACAGACCTATCAAGGTGGTATCGGAATGGGACAGCGTGACTATTATCTGGAGAATGACGAGCAGACTAAAAATATCCGTAATAAATATCAGGAACATATCGCCAAAATGTTCCAGTTGGCAGGTTATGATGAGGCTACTGCACAGAAAGCGGTGAAAGCAGTGATGAACATCGAAACTCGCCTGGCGAAAGCGGCTCGTTCACAAGTGGAATTGCGTGATCCTCATGCTAATTATAACAAGATGGATAGGGCGACGCTGAAAAAGAACTTCCCGACTTTTGACTGGGATACTTATTTCACCGTTTCCGGTTTGAAAGATTTGGAAGAAGTGAACGTAGGTCAGCCTGCTGCCATGAAGGAAGTAGCCGATGTGATAAACACCGTATCACTGGACGATCAGAAACTGTACCTCCAATGGGGATTGATAGATGCTGCCGCTTCTTATCTAAGCGATGATTTTGAAGCACAAAACTTCGACTTCTACAGTAGGACAATGTCTGGTAAGAAAGAAATGCAACCTCGCTGGAAACGTTCCGTGAGCACCGTAGATGGTGTACTTGGCGAAGTGGTAGGACAGATGTATGTAGAGAAGTACTTCCCGGCTGCTGCCAAAGAACGTATGGTTACACTGGTGAAGAACCTGCAAACTTCTTTAGGAGAACGTATCAAAGGTTTGGAATGGATGAGTGAACCGACCAAGGAAAAAGCGTTGGAGAAACTGGCAACCTTCCATGTAAAAATAGGTTATCCTGATAAATGGAAAGATTACTCCGCACTGGAGATCAAAGATGATTCTTACTGGGCAAATATCGAGCGTGCCAACGAATGGGATTACAACGAAATGATTGCCAAAGCCGGCAAACCGGTAGACAAGGATGAATGGTTGATGACTCCTCAAACAGTGAACGCTTATTATAACCCGACTACCAACGAAATCTGCTTCCCGGCAGCTATCCTGCAACCTCCGTTCTTCGATATGAATGCGGACGATGCTATGAACTACGGTGCAATCGGCGTGGTAATCGGCCATGAGATGACTCATGGATTTGACGATCAGGGACGTCAATATGACAAAGACGGAAACCTGAAAGACTGGTGGACAGAAGAAGATGCTAAAAAGTTCGAAGAACGGGCACAGGTGATGGTTAACTTCTTTGACAGTATCGAAGTAGCTCCGGGCGTACACGCAAACGGTAGCCTGACACTTGGAGAGAACATTGCCGACCACGGAGGTTTGCAAGTATCTTTCCAGGCATTCAAGAATGCAACAGAAGCCGCACCGCTGGAAATTGTTGACGGATTTACTCCGGAACAACGTTTCTTCCTGGCTTACGCTAATGTGTGGGCAGGAAATATCCGTCCGGAAGAAATTCTCCGATTAACCAAACTTGATCCTCACTCATTAGGCAAATGGCGTGTGGACGGTGCTCTTCCTCATATCCAGAATTGGTATGAAGCATTCAAAATCACCGAACAGGATTCGATGTTCGTACCTAAAGAAAAACGAGTATCTATCTGGTAATAGTTTTTGAATAGAGAACATATATGCGAAGAGGCGTTGATTTTCCGTTGAGGAGAGTCAACGCTTTTTTTTATTAATTCACACCTTATTTATTACGTACGATAAACAATATTTCGTAACTTTGCACACCAAATACTTAATAAGCAATTCAATGTCAGAGTCTAAAAGAATAAAAACTGCATTGGTATCTGTATACCATAAAGAAGGTTTGGATGAAATTATTACCAAACTTTATGAAGAGGGAGTAGAGTTTTTGTCGACAGGCGGAACTCGTCAGTTTATTGAATCATTGGGATATCCTTGCAAGGCAGTGGAAGATTTGACCACTTATCCTTCTATTCTCGGTGGTAGAGTAAAGACATTACATCCGAAAATTTTCGGAGGTATTCTTTGTCGTCGTGGTCTGGAACAGGATATGCAACAGATTGAGAAATATGAAATTCCCGAGATAGATCTGGTTATTGTTGATTTGTATCCGTTCGAAGCTACCGTAGCTTCCGGTGCATCTGAAGCAGACATTATTGAAAAAATCGATATAGGCGGAATCTCACTGATTCGTGCCGCAGCCAAGAACTACAACGATGTAATCATCGTAGCTTCTCAAGCTCAATACAAACCATTATTGGATATGTTGATGGAGCACGGCGCTACTTCTTCACTCGAAGAACGTCGCTGGATGGCTAAAGAAGCATTTGCCGTTTCTTCTCACTACGATTCGGCTATTTTCAACTATTTCGATGCCGGCGAAGGTTCTGCTTTCCGTTGCTCTGTTAATAGCCAGAAGCAACTTCGTTACGGTGAGAACCCACATCAGAAAGGTTATTTCTACGGAAATCTGGAAGCAATGTTCGACCAGATTCACGGAAAAGAAATCTCTTATAACAATCTTCTCGACATCAATGCAGCCGTTGACTTGATCGACGAATTCGATGACCTCACTTTCGCTATCCTGAAACACAACAACGCTTGCGGATTAGCTTCCCGTGCTACAGTTTTGGAAGCTTGGAAAGACGCATTGGCCGGTGATCCGGTTTCTGCTTTCGGAGGTGTATTGATTACGAATGGTGTCATCGACAAAGAAGCTGCGGAAGAAATCAACAAGATTTTCTTCGAAGTGGTTATCGCGCCGGATTATGATGTGGATGCACTCGAAATCCTGGGACAGAAAAAGAACCGCATCATCCTCGTTCGTAAGGAAGCTAAATTGCCTAAGAAACAATTCCGTGCTTTGCTGAATGGCGTATTGGTGCAGGATAAAGATACTAATATTGAAACGGTAGCCGACCTGAAAACCGTGACAGACAAAGCTCCTACTCCGGAAGAAGTGGAAGATATGTTGTTTGCCAACAAAATTGTAAAGAACAGCAAATCCAACGCCATCGTATTGGCAAAGGATAAACAACTTCTTGCAAGCGGTGTAGGACAGACTTCACGTGTAGACGCATTGAAACAAGCAATTGAAAAAGCCAAATCATTCGGTTTCGACCTGAATGGTGCAGTCATGGCTTCCGATGCCTTCTTCCCGTTCCCCGACTGTGTGGAAATTGCAGATAAAGAAGGTATTACGGCTGTTATCCAACCGGGAGGTTCGGTAAAAGACGATTTATCATTTGCTTATTGCAATGAGCACGGTATGGCGATGGTGACTACCGGTATCCGTCATTTTAAACACTAATATTAATGAAGAATGAAGAACTAATAATGAAGAATGACTGCACGTGACAGCATCCTCATTCTTAATTCTTCATTCTTAATTCTTCATTTAAAAATATGGGATTATTTTCTTTTACACAAGAGATAGCAATGGACTTGGGCACAGCCAATACTATCATCATCACGAACGGAAAAATCGTGGTGGATGAGCCTTCGGTTGTAGCTCTGGATCGCCGTACAGAAAAGATGATTGCCGTGGGGGAAAAGGCGAAGTTGATGCATGAAAAAACCCACGAAAACATACGTACCATCCGTCCGTTGAGAGACGGAGTGATTGCCGACTTCTATGCTTGCGAGCAGATGATGCGCGGTTTGATAAAGCAGGTGAATACTCGCAACCATTTGTTTTCACCTTCTCTTCGCATGGTGATTGGCGTTCCTTCGGGAAGTACGGAAGTCGAACTCCGTGCTGTCCGTGACTCTGCGGAACATGCCGGCGGTCGTGATGTTTATTTGATTTTCGAGCCGATGGCTGCGGCAATCGGTATCGGCATCGATGTGGAAGCTCCGGAAGGAAACATGATTGTCGATATAGGTGGTGGATCTACGGAAATTGCCGTTATCTCTTTGGGAGGTATCGTTTCCAACAACTCCATCCGCACAGCCGGTGATGACCTGACAGAGGATATTCGCGAATATATGAGCCGTCAGCATAATGTGAAAGTCAGCGAGCGTATGGCAGAACGTATCAAAATCAATGTAGGTGCTGCTTTAACCGAACTGGGTGATGATGCTCCGGAAGATTATATCGTTCACGGTCCGAACCGTATCACGGCTCTTCCGATGGAAGTGCCTGTATGCTACCAGGAAGTAGCTCACTGTCTGGAGAAATCAATTTCAAAGATCGAAACTGCTATCTTGAGTGCGTTGGAAAATACACCTCCTGAACTGTATGCTGATATTGTGCACAATGGTATCTATCTCTCCGGAGGTGGTGCATTGCTTCGCGGACTGGATAAGAGATTGACCGATAAGATCAACATTCCTTTCCATATTGCGGAAGATCCTTTGCATGCAGTTGCCAAAGGTACAGGAGTGGCATTGAAGAACGTAGACCGTTTCTCTTTCTTAATGAGATAAACCGGGGATGAGGAATTTATTAAACTTCCTTCTGAAATACAATTACTGGTTCCTCTTCATCTTATTGGAGGTAGCCAGTTTTGTTTTGTTATTTCGGTTCAACCGTTATCAGCAGAGTGCATTCTTCACTTCTGCCAATACGGTTGTGGGGGCGGTTTATGAAGTTTCGGGAGGGATTTCCTCTTATTTTCATCTGAAATCAGTCAACGAAGATCTATTGGATCGAAACATGGTGCTCGAACAACAGATCACTAATCTGGAAAAAGCATTGAGAGAGCAGCAGCTCGATTCTATGGCAATCAACAGCATCCGGCAGGTGCCGCAAGCGGATTATCAGTTGTTTAAAGCGCATGTGATAAAGAACAGTTTGAATCTGGTTGATAATTATATCACGCTCGATAAAGGTTCCTCTTCCGGTATTCGCTCCGAAATGGGAGTGGTGGATGGTAATGGGATTGTAGGGATTGTTTATGAAACCTCTCCTTCCTACTCGGTGGTGATTTCGGTACTGAACAGCAAGTCGAATATCAGTTGCAAGATTATCGGCAGTGATTATTTCGGCTACCTGAAATGGGAACATGGAGATTCGCGCTATGCTTATCTGAAAGACTTGCCTCGTCATGCAGAGTTTAATTTGGGAGATACAGTCGTTACCAGTGGTTTCTCCACCGTCTTTCCCGAAGGTATAATGGTGGGAACGGTAGATGATATGTCCGACTCTAATGACGGACTTTCCTATCTGTTGAAAATCAAGCTGGCTACTGATTTCGGTAAGTTGAGTGACGTTCGGGTGGTAGCCCGGACAGGTCAGGAAGAACAGAAGAAACTTGAAAACAAGGTGATGAAAGAATGATTATTACTTATATACATAGAATCGGATGGTTTATCGGCTTGGTACTTCTTCAGGTGCTAATCCTTAATAGTGTACATATTGCCGGCTATGCTACTCCTTTTCTCTATATCTATTTTATTCTGAAATTCAGCTCCGGCACTTCCCGGAATGAACTGATGTTGTGGGCTTTTTTCTTCGGGCTGACCATTGATATATTCTCCGATACTCCGGGAATGAATGCGGCAGCTACCGTATTGCTTGCCTTTCTTCGTCCCTCTTTACTTCGTCTGTTCACGCCCCGTGATAATCCGGATAGCTTTATTCCCTCTTTTAAGACGATGGGAATCAGTCCTTTCTTAAAATATACCACTGCAAGTGTTTTTGTGCACAGTCTGGCATTACTCTCCATTGAGTTCTTCTCATTTACCAGCATTTGGCTGTTACTGTTGCGAGTGCTTCTTTGCACTATTCTGACTGTAACCTGTATCATAGCTATAGAAGGGATTAAGAAGTAACGATGGCAAAAGATTATATCTTAGAGAAGCGCAAATTTGTAATCGGAGGCATTGCTATCTCCATTGTTTTGATTTATCTGATACGTCTTTTTGTATTGCAGATCACGACCGATGACTACAAGAAGAATGCTGACAGTAACGCTTTTTTGAATAAGATCCAATACCCCTCGCGTGGTGCTATTTATGACCGGACCGGTAAATTGCTGGTATTCAACCAGCCGGCATACGACATAACGATCGTGCCAAAGGAAATAGAGAATCTGGACACACTCGATTTATGCCAATCGTTGAATATCACCCGTGCGCAGTTTCTCAAAATAATGAGCGACATGAAAGACCGTCGTCGCAATCCGGGCTATTCCCGCTATACCAACCAGTTGTTTATGTCGCAACTTTCGGCGGAAGAATGTGGTGTCTTTCAAGAAAAGCTGTTTAAGTTTCGTGGTTTTTATATCCAACGGCGTACCATCCGCCAATATTCGTACAATGCTGCCGCCCATGCTTTGGGAGATATCGGAGAAGTCTCCGCAAAAGAAATGGAAGCGGATGAAGAAGGGTACTACATCCGTGGGGATTATGTCGGCAAGTTAGGAGTCGAGAAATCGTATGAAAAGTATCTGCGTGGCGAGAAAGGAATTGAGATTCTGCTTCGTGATGCGCACGGTCGTATCCAGGGACATTATATGGATGGTGAATATGACCGTCCTTCCGTTCCCGGCAAGAACCTGACATTGAGTTTGGATATTGACTTACAGATGCTGGGCGAACGTTTATTAAAGAATAAGATTGGAAGCATTGTGGCTATTGAACCGGAGACCGGAGAAATCCTTTGTCTGGTATCCTCTCCCAATTATGACCCGCATTTGATGATTGGGCGCCAGCGTGGCAAGAACCATCTAGCCTTGCAACGTGATATGACCAAACCGCTTTTGAATCGTGCCCTGATGGGAGTGTATCCTCCGGGATCTACGTTCAAGACAGCGCAAGGACTGACATTCCTGCAAGAAGGAATTATCACCGAACAAAGTCCGGCATTCCCTTGCTCACATGGGTTCCATTACGGAAGATTGACAGTAGGCTGCCATGCTCACGGATCTCCCTTGCCATTGATTCCGGCTATTGCTACATCGTGCAACTCCTATTTCTGTTGGGGATTGTTCCGTATGTTTGGCGATCGTAAATACGGTTCGCCACAAAACGCCATTACGGTCTGGAAAGACCACATGGTTTCGCAAGGATTTGGCTACAAACTGGGAGTTGATTTGCCGGGAGAGAAACGGGGCTTGATTCCGAATGCGCAGTTCTACGATAAAGCTTATCGCGGGCATTGGAACGGACTGACAGTAATCAGTATCTCTATCGGACAGGGGGAAATTCTATCCACTCCCCTTCAGATTGCTAACCTGGGAGCAACGATTGCTAACAGAGGATATTTTGTGACACCGCATATTGTAAAGGAAATCCAAGACAATCAGTTGGACAGCATCTATCGCGTACCACGTTATACCACTATTGAGAAAAGACATTATGAATCAGTCGTAGAAGGGATGCGTGGCGCAGCTACCGGAGGAACTTGTCGTATGCTGTCAGTGATGGTTCCGGATTTGGAAGCCTGTGGAAAAACGGGTACTGCGCAGAACCGCGGACACGACCACTCGGTATTTATGGGCTTTGCACCGATGAACAAACCGAAGATAGCTATTGCCGTCTATGTAGAGAACGGCGGATGGGGTGCTACTTACGGAGTTCCTTTCGGCGCACTGATGATGGAACAGTATTTGAAAGGCAAGCTCTCGCCGGAGAACGAGTTGAGGGCGGAAGAATTTAGTAACAGAGTGATATTATATGGTAACGAGGAACGATAGTTTGTGGAAAACGCTGGACTGGGTAACGATTTTTATTTACCTGCTCCTGATTGTTGGCGGATGGTTTAGCGTCTGCGGAGCCAGCTATGACTATGGCGAACGCGACTTCCTCGACTTCTCGACCCGTGCCGGCAAGCAGTTTGTGTGGATTATCTGTTCCTTTGGACTCGGATTCGTGCTGTTGATGCTGGAAGACCGTATGTATGATATGTTCGCGTACATTATATATGTGGGGATGATTCTCTTGCTCATTGTTACCATCTTCATAGCACCGGACACCAAAGGATCACGCTCGTGGCTTGTCATGGGGCCTGTGAGCCTGCAACCCGCCGAGTTTGCCAAGTTCGCTACGGCCTTGGCGTTGGCTAAATACATGAACTCTTATTCATTTAGTATCAAGAAAGAAAAGTGTGCCTTTATCCTGGGATTCATCATTCTTCTTCCGATGTTATTGATTATCGGTCAGCGGGAGACAGGGTCCGCATTGGTTTATCTTGCTTTTTTTCTGGTTCTTTATCGTGAAGGAATGCCGGGGGTAGTGCTTTTTGCGGGCGTATGTGCGGTAATCTACTTTGTGGTCGGCATCCGTTTTGATGAAGTCTTTATCGCCGATACTCCTACACCACTGGGAGAATTTATCGTATTACTATTGATCTTATTATTTGCCGGTGGTATGGTGTGGGTATATCGTAAGAAATGGTCTGCCACCCGCAATATCATTGGTGGAAGTTTGGCTATATTACTGATTGCTTATTTAATATCCGAATATTGGGTGCATTTTAGCCTCGTTTGGGTGCAATGGACGCTTTGTATTGTGGTGATAGGCTATCTGATTTATTTGGCATTAAGTGAGCGGCAGCGTACTTATTTCCTGATTGCCCTGTTTACAATCGGTTCTGTCGGCTTCCTGTATTCCAGCAATTATGTATTTGATAATGTGCTCGAACCTCACCAGCAAGTCCGTATCAAAGTAGTGCTCGGTTTGGAAGAAGATTTGACCGGTGCCGGATACAACGTGAATCAGTCCAAGATTGCCATCGGTTCCGGTGGGTTGACAGGAAAAGGGTTCCTGAATGGTACGCAAACAAAATTAAAGTACGTGCCCGAACAGGATACCGACTTTATATTCTGTACAGTGGGTGAGGAACAAGGATTTGTCGGTTCGGCTGCTGTCCTGTTGGCTTTCCTTATTTTGATCTTACGATTAATCTTCCTGTCCGAACGGCAGACTTCCAACTTTGGGCGGGTTTATGGATATTCGGTTGTCAGTATTTTCCTTTTCCACTTATTTATTAATATCGGTATGGTGCTGGGGTTAACTCCGGTTATCGGTATTCCATTGCCTTTCTTCAGCTATGGAGGTTCTTCTTTATGGGGATTTACGATATTGCTGTTTATCTTCCTGCGCATTGATGCAGGACGTGGCAGAAGACTCTAATCTTACTGCTTCTCAATACGGATACCTACATCGCTCAATCCTTGTAACTTTTCATCTTTCATTCCGCTCATAATTTTAATAGTATAATTTGCAGGATGTAAAGGGCGAACAGATGTAATAAAAGTTTCCGATTGGTAAATGCTTCCCCATCCGTGTCCCGTCCATCTTCCGGTAGAGTCAGCCAGGCAGAAAGCAATGGTATCAGTGCGCCATACCGTAGAATCCTGTAGATTCTGACTGATAAATAAATGGAGGTCATGATAAGGATATTCGATACTGTTGCGGACTTCCGCAAAAAGCCGGAGAGTAGTGGGAACGCTGTCAGTTATGGGAATCTGAAAAGAGAGTGTATCACTCTTTCCCCATTCCTCGTTGGGAAGGGATTGATAAGAGTGATACACTGTATGTTCATTGCAGGCTGTCAGTAAGCAAGCGCTGAATAGACTCAATATACTATTCTTGAGTAGGCTTTTCATTAGTTGACTGTTTCTCCTGATTCTGATTTCTTTCCGGTCTGGAAGGACGCTCGTGGTTGGGACGGCGTTCTTGACGTTCCTGCCCTTGCTGTTCCCGTTGACGGTCTTGTTGCTGCGGACGTTCCTGATTCGACCGTTCCTGTCCTTGTGGACGTTCCTGATTTGATCCTCTTTCCGGACGTCTGTTTTCGTTGTTCCGTCCTTGGTTCTGTCCTCTGTTCCGGTTGTTGTTATTGTTATTTCTCGGGCGGTTGTCTCTTTCCCCTCTGTTACCGTTTTCTGGCTGCTGCGGGCGGTTTTCATTCTCCCGTTGAGGTTGTTGCGGACGATTGCCGCCTTCTGCTTGCTGTTGCGGGCGGTTTTCGTTATTATTGTTTCCTTTTTTCTTCTTTTTATTATTCCGGTTAGCGTTATTGCCGCCCTCTTTATTATTCCGGCTGCGGTCGAAACGGGTAACACTTTCCTGTTCCAGCAAATCAACTGGTTTTCTTGGTTCCGGTTTCTTTTCTTCTTCGAGCAAGCTGTCCGGTTTCATCCCTTTCTTATTCATGGAGATTACTTCAAACGCACGTTTGCCGCTGATAGTGACCAGGTTGGCAGGGAAGTTTTTATCCGTAGAATAAGAAACCTGATTGCTTAGAATATCTGCTTTGAAGAAATAGAAAGTACCATCCTTCGTTTCCAGTTCTATCTCTCTCGAAGGGAGACGTTTTTGAGCTTCCACGTAACAGTCCACCTCATAATTCAGGCAGCATTTCAGCTTGGCACATTGTCCGGCAAGTTTCTGCGGATTTAATGAGATGTCCTGAAAACGGGCTGCACTGGTAGAAACAGAGACGAAGCTCGTCATCCACGTAGCGCAGCAAAGTTCGCGTCCGCAAGGGCCGATCCCGCCGATGCGTCCTGCTTCTTGACGGGCACCGATTTGTTTCATTTCGATACGTACGCGGAATGCTTCGGCCAATACTTTAATCAGCTGCCGGAAGTCTACCCGCTCATCGGCGATATAGTAGAAAATAGCTTTGTTGCCATCCCCCTGATACTCCACATCACCGATTTTCATATCCAGATTGAGATTCAACGCAATCTGACGCGCACGAATCATCGTAGCATGTTCTTTGGCTTTGGCTTCGTTGAACTTTTCCATATCTACCGGCTTGGCTTTCCGATAGACACGCTTGATTTCCGTATCTGCCTTGAAGTTTGCTTTCTTCATTTGCAGGGGAACGAGCCGGCCGGTCAATGTAACCACGCCGATGTCATGGCCGGGAGCCGCTTCAACGGCAACTACATCTCCTTTTTCCAGTTTAATCTTGTTGCTGTTCCGAAAATATCCCTTCCGGGTATTTTTGAATTGCACTTCCACCATGTCACTCTCTTCCGCATTGCCCGGAATGTCCGCCAGCCAATCGTAGGTGTTCAGCTTTTTATCTTGTCGGGAGCATCCTTTGCAGCAAAGGCCACCGCTTCCATTATGAAGTTTATATTCCATAAGTTTATATATTTATTATTGCTTCAACAGTACAATCATCTTCAGCGAGAAGTCGAAGAATACCATTTTAGCATTTACATTCTGTTCTATATGTAGTTGCGCTTCGCTTAATTCGTCCATGATACCCATCACATTCCGTTCGTTGACAAAAGGCGCAAAGCGGGTTGCAAAATTCTGTTCATTAATCGTCATATACGTCAAATTGCGCTGGTGCAGGTTGAAGATAAAATTCTCCCGAATCATGCGCTGGCAATATTCCAGGAAGTTCTTCTGACGTTCACGTCCCATGCCCGCCACTTGCTCGCTCCACATTTTCATCTCCCTGATTTTCCGTTGGTAAGACAACCGCATCAGGCTGACAAACAAGTCAAAAAACAACTGGTTCTCTTCATTCAGATGAATTGTTTCGAGTGCCTTGATAAAATTCCCGTTTGCCAGATGGGCAATGGAAATACTGTCGGCAGGCAGAATGTTATATTTAGTCTGTAATACCCGGTCGATGCTGGCTTCATCAATCTTCCGCACATTCATGCGCTGGGTACGGCTTAGGATAGTGGGCAGAATCATGTCCGGCGCTTCCGATACCAATAAGAAAACCGTTTTTTCGGGCGGTTCCTCAAGCAACTTCAGCAGTTTGTTGGCACACACCGGATGCATTTTTTCCGGCAGCCATACAATCGTAATCTTAAATCCCCCTTCACTGGATTTCAAACTAAGTTTTTTCAGAATCTCGTCACTCTCTTTGGCATAGATCAATGCTTGTGAGTTCTCCGCATCCATCTCTCCTAACCAGTGATTGAGATTAAAGTAAGGATGATTGATAACAAACGGTCGCCAGTCGGCTATATAATCATCGCATACTTCCTTTTTCCCCTTTGCGCTTTTCACGATAGGGAATACGAAATGTACGTCGGGATGCACCAATTTATTGAATTTCACGCAGGACGGACACGTTCCGCAGGCATCAGTCTCCCCCCGATTGGTGCAACTGATGTAACGTGCGTATGCAATAGCCAACGGCATTTTCCCGACCCCTTCCGGGCCGCAAATAAGCTGGGCATGTGGAATACGCCCCTCATTCACTTCCTGAATGAGCCGTTGCTTGATTTCTTCTTGTCCGATTACGTCTCTGAAAAACATATCAATAAATGATTTTGGCTACTTCTTTGATACTGTCTACTGCTCCGATAGAGTAGAAATGAATACTCGGCACTCCGTGAGCCATCAACTCCTTGCACTGGGCTACACACCATTCGATACCTACTTGCTCGGCTTCCGCGTCATTCTTGCACTTCAAAGCCTCTTTCACCAAGTCTTCCGGCAAGTCCACTTTGAAAGTCTTTGGAATCATGCTTAATTGAGACAGTTTCTTGAACGGTTTGATTCCCGGAATGATAGGTATATTGATACCTGCCGCCTTCGCCTGCTCCACAAATTCAAAATATTTCCTGTTATCGTAGAACAACTGTGTCACGGCATATTCCGCCCCGTTCTCCACTTTTTTCTTCAGCCAGTAAAGGTCAGTCTCGATATTAGGCGCTTCTTCGTGCTTCTCCGGATAACAAGCCACCCCGTAAGAAAACGGCGTACTGCTGACTTTCATCTCCGAACCGTCCACAAAAATACCTTTATTGAAATTATTGATTTGTTCCTGCAACTCGATAGCATGATGGTATCCGTCACCTTCCGGTGTAAATACTGACTCATGTTTCGCTTTGTCACCACGCAACACCAGTAATTCCGTGATATTCAGAAATTGCAGGTCGAGCAACACATACTCGGTTTCTTCACGTGTGAATCCGCTGCACAAAATATGCGGGACTACCGTAATATTGTATTTGTTCTGAATGGCAGCAGCCACGGCAACCGTTCCCGGACGCCTTCTCAAGCGGTTTCTCTGAAACAATCCGTTACCGAGGTCTTTATACACATATTCGCTGCGGTGGGTAGTGATATTGATATATTTCGGGTCAAATTCCCGAAGCGTATCGATTGTCTGATATAACTTTTCTATTCCCGTTCCTTTCAGCGGTGGAAGGATCTCGAAAGAAAAAGCAGTTTTCTTGTTGCTATGTATTAAATCAATTACTTTCATTCTTTTTTTTGCTAATGTTCGTTATCTACTTGGATTAAACGTGCATATTGGGACAAAAATACGAAAAAAGAAAGATTTCTTCTTGATTTACTCTAAAATAGTTTTGTTTTTATCGTACTATAATAGATAAAAGAGGGAATATCCCCTGCAGGATACACCCTCTTTTACCTAATCACTATTATATTAGAATTTACTTGTCGAGGAATGATTTCTTCATTCTGGCGATGTCCGTCAGATAGTCTTGTAAATCCTGTTCATGTTCTTCCTCTTCGGCAAGAATATGTTTGGCGATGTCGCAGGTAGTGAAATCTTTCCCATTGGTAAAATCTGCAATTTCCTGATAACGAAGGATTGCGCAGCGTTCGGAAGCTACATTATCTTTCAGCAAACTGACAGAGTCGAATCCCTGCGGAGCATCATATTTGCATCTTGCCAACTCGAACCATTGCTTAGGGTCGAGCACCGGAACTCCTTCCAGCTCGATGATACGGTCAGCGAGCAGTTGCGCATGTCTGCGCTCTTCTTCGGCATGTTCCTCAAATTCACCCTGTACATCGGCACGCATGGCACCTTCCACTACTAATGCACCTACCCAATATTGATAGTATGCCAACCATTCTTCAGCTAATGCTGCGTTCAACTGTGCGATTAAACTTTCTACATCTAGTTTCCCTTGTAGAATTTTTACACTTTCTCTAGCCATAATTTTTATGTTTAGGTTACTATGTTTAAGTTGTCTATGTAACAGGCAGGGGAGATTTTTGTTTATGGCTCATTGAGAATTTAACAGAAAGATAGCTTTACCTACACATAAGTTTGTAAAGTGCTGTTTTATCTGCCACCTGCAACGAAATTGAATTATCTTATTGAGAATAACTGTATTACAGCGTTGCAGATACCTGTTGCAGATACGTTGCAGATGTAGTATCTGCAACGTATCTGTTGGTCTTATAAAACTCGTACAACATGGTAGACAGTACCTCTGTGTACACGTTTCGATGGGATTTCGTGTTTACGGAGAACTCGCCCGAACACACTTACCCGCTTGTTTGATAACGGTATGGCACTGTTTTTCTTTATATCTTCCAAAATCTCCGCCGGTGAGAGCCATTCGCCATCCTCTTTCTCTTTGGCCGGACGGAAATAACGGTAAAACAACTGTTCTTCGAGCGAAACTTGTTCAAATTCACGGTTGCTTCTGGTCATAATCTGCTCTTCGGACTGGTCGAACCAGTAACGTTCACCGTGGTCGAGCTCATACATGGCCTGCGCGTAAAGCTGTTCATAATCTATCGCCTTGTTTGTATCTATCGTTCCGGTTACTTCGATACAGATAAAGCGGCGGCTGCCCGTAGGGTCGGTCAGCAAATCCTTTTGGTTGCTCGTTGCGATGAATGAAGCATAACGGCGCATTTCAAGTACGGCGTTTCCATAAGGTTTGCGCATATTTACAATCGGTTTTTGCAGGATATGTTTCAGGTATCCTTGTTGGGTGGCGCTGATCTGGTCGAACTCGTCAATGTTGATGAGCGCAAAACGATTGAGATACAATTCGGCATCCGTCTTTCGTGAGAAATCGATGCTGTCCGTATAGTATGCACGCATGGCGGGCGGGATGAGGCTGCGGCAGAATGTCGATTTACGGCAACCTTGCGGGCCTACCAGCAGGGGCGAAACATTATTCGCATATTTCTTATCTGTCCCGCGCCAGTGCATGACCATGTTGAGAAACCAGCGGTGAAACAAGTCTGCCCAATGCTTGTTTTCGCAGGGAACGGTTTGTGCCAGTCCGCGGATACGGTCTTTGCCGTCCCAGACGGGGAGATGGTAGAGGAAATCTTCCAACGGATTGAATACGGGGATGCGGTTGGAGTAGATATACCGGCTTATGTCCCTGTCCCATAGCGGAATACCTTCGGCTTGCGCATCTAGTGCGATACTGTTCAGCACCCGTTTGTTGATAGGATTGAAGTAAAAATGGAATGAGTTCCGCTCGCGGTATTCCACTTCTCCCACTTGGGTGTTGTAACGGAATTCGTAGCGCCTATTCATAAACTCCTCTGTCTGGAGTGACAGGTACTGTTCTTTCCCTAAGCTGCTCTTCTTTCCGAACCCTTTTTGTTCTTCATATACATTCTTGACCAGCTGGCGGATGAGCACCTCTTGACGGCGCAGGTAATAGTGGAAAATAGTACGTTTCACCGTTTCCTCTTCGGGAATGCCCGAATGGAAGCAGTTGACAGCCAGTTGTGTCACCATAGCCTGAAAGTCTTCCCCTCTTTCGGGGGCACCTTCATCTTCCGCTTCGTAGATTTCTTCATGGGTCTTTCTCAAAGCCGCTTCGAAAAGCATAAATATAGCGCGCTCCGTGTCATATCCCGGCACGGCCCGTGTCAACGGTGACTTTTCCGAGCGTACCGCTTCCCGATAAGTCAGTTCTTCGGGCATCCCTGACGGTTGCGAGAGATAAAACGGAACGGAATCCGGTCTGTACATAAGTTCCGGGTCGTATGACAGTCGTGAATACTGTTCCAGACTAGGCTCTTTGGGTAAAATGCTGAACGGAATTTGCGGCTGATAGCATTTCACGGCCAAACGATAGGCATGCGCATGAAATATCTCCGCTTCTTCTCTTTTCTGTGGAAGCGAATTGTCAGGGCGGGTAAATTTCGCCCATATTTTCACTGTCCGTCCGCTCGAACCGGTAAAGACGCAGTGAGTCTGCGGCTGTTCCCATGCCAATTGTTTTACCAATGTAATCTCCGGGCCGCCTGACAACGGTCCGACGGTCAGTTCTACTATTCCGTTATAACTTTTCATTTGTTTTCCACCTTCCGCCCTGCGGAATTCCGCAGCCGGAAGAATCTTCGGCAGCTTGTCTGCTTCGTAGCAGCGTGAGTCGGGCAGGGAATATCGCAACACTTCTCTGAAGGCGGACACAGGCTGTGTCTTTGTTTCTGTCCGTGTTTTTCCTATCCACGTTTCCATATCCATTGTAGTCAGCGTAGTAGTTTTGTCCTTGTCTCTTAATTGAGTGATTTTCATCTTTTGTTTTGTTAATAATATTCTGCTAAGTTAGTCATATTTGCCCGCTCTTGCAAATAAACATGGATATTTTATCTGTTTATCCTTTTTATCCGTACATTTGTAGAATTTAATAACAATAAAACCGATAAACAGCAATGAAAGAACCATTCGATTATTCCATCGTTCCTTATACTTTCGGCTTGTGTGCAGCCGAAGAATGTCCGCGTGCCACGACTTGTCTGCGGCATATCGCCTTAGAGTATGCTCCGGCGGAACGGGTTTTCCTGTCAATAATGAACCCCAACCGGCTGAAAGCGATGAAAAGTGCTTGTGATTATTACCGTTCCAATGAGAAAGTGCGTTATGCACGCGGCTTTATGCGTACGATTAGTGCTCTTACGGTTCGTGTGGCAGATACCTTTCGCTATCGTATGATTGAATATATGGGTAGAAAGAACTATTATTTGAAACGTAGGGGAGACATGAACCTTAGTCCGGTCGAACAACGGCGGATTATTGCCGTAGCCAAGGAACTTGGCGTTAGTCTGGATGAGTATTTCGACGGTTACGTGGAGGATTATAACTGTAAGCACTCATTGTATGGCTCTTGTTTATCCTATCAGTCAGTTTTACCTTTGCACAGAACTTAAAATTTTATTCTTATGGACTCTACTGATTGTTTTTTAGAGATTCT
>OHPS01000034.1_pt1 | contig 101353 bp, 59 predicted proteins | sample 1577811 | NCBI WGS metagenome assembly OHPS01 (sample SAMEA3879552, study PRJEB24766) | human gut metagenome | biome: human-associated habitat; feature: feces | place: USA | collected 1985/1987
TGCAAAGGTAAAACTGACTGATAGGATAAACAAGAGCCATACAATGAGTGCTTACCCTTGAAACCATTAGTCTTAAGGCTTGAAACTTTGTTTTTTATGGTTTGAAACTTTAGTTCCCGCACTTTGAAACTTTAGTTTCTAACGCTTGAAACCAGAGTTTCACCGTGTTGAAACTGCGGTTTCAGCGTAGAGAAACCAATTAGGCTCTGACCATTGATTTATAGAATAAGGAGGGCTTCTTTGGAACATAGCAGATGTGACAGTAAATTTGCTGTCACATCTGCTATCACCTTGTGCTGTCACATCGTTATACTCTTATTTCCAATATATTAAAGTCCTTTCTGTGACAGATGACAGCAATTTTTAGAATATGTAATTCTGTGTATAACAGAAATCAAATAAAGACAGACACTTACTCCTGTATAAAATCTACCGGAATCAATCGTACTTCACTATTCAAACCGGAAGGCATAGGAGCCCAATGCCCATAATTAGCCGGACGATATCTTAAATCTACAATATTGATTTCCTTGAATTTGCGCCACTGCACTCCCTGTCTGTCCAATTCTGCAATTCGATTCGCAGGGAGGTTAGTGACTTCTATCTCGATGTGGTTTTTTCCAGGTTTCAGGAATTGTCCTACCTTAAGCTGATAAGGCACTGCCCATACACAGCCTGCTTCTTGTCCGTTGATTCGGACACGGGCACTTTCGCGTACGTCTCCCAAGTCAAGAATCCAGTTGTCAGCTTTCAGAGCCGGCAACTCAATATCCAAAGAATACACGCCAGTTCCCATATTTGTTTGGGCTGCCGGATGATCTATGTTTGTCCATGAACATGGACGGTCTATATCAAATGTACCCTGAATCTCCGGTGTGCTTTCAGCAAAGTGCAATTTCCAGCCATGGTCCAGGCGAAGACTAAAGGGTTGTTCTTTTACATACTTCCACGGCTTGGATGCTTGTAAAGGTTGTCGGTATGTTTGCAGGATGATAGACTCGCCCGATTTTAATTGCAGATAGACTTGTGTCTTTCCGTCTACCTGACGCACTTTCGCTTCTCCACATTCTCCGGTCATGGGGTTAAAGAGAGCGGCTGTTTCGGCATTTGTACCTAAAGTAATCCAACCATCTACTCCTTTGTTCTGCAATGAAGAGATGAAGTAATGATGTCCTGTGTCATTTACTCTTCGAATGGTCTGTAACCCGAATTTTGTTTTCATTTCTTCCGCAGGGATATTGCAACAGGCCAATGTACGTGCATAATCCGTTCCGGTGATAATCTTACCTTTCCCAATCGGAGTAACGGTTGTTTCTGAAAACGATACGGCAGGCAGATTCTTCAAAGTCTGTTGATAACTTTTTCGCTTCTGATCCAACTGACCATATCCCGGTACATCTGTCGGATAGTTTTCGAGGAATACAATGGTAGCTCCTTGCTTGGCTAGTTCATAAAGATGTGCCAGCACATCACTCGGCATCAAGTGCGCAGCAGGTACTACCAGTGCTTTATAACCAGTGCCGCCCGACGTAACTAACTGCCCGTTCTTGAAACGGGTACTGCGAATAAAGTTGTCAGAGATATAATCCCCGTCATATCCGCTGTTATTAATACGATGGATAGCATTGATAAATTTGGGAGCGAGTTTATCCATGTGGTGGATGGTGAACAGTAACAATCGTCCCGGTTGCTCGTTCCACATGTCATATACCGGAAGATAAATCAGGAAATCATTATCCGGCCGTCCCATTTGCAGAAAACTCTGACAACGGGTAATGTAATGGAAGAAAGAAGGGGCATCACGCCAAATACTGTTCGTCGGACTCATATTGATAGAAGCATAGAACAGCCATCCGGGCCATTCGGCTTCTTTCGGAGAATAAGGAGTACCGTGGAAAAACATGTGATTGACTCCGGAAACAAACATCAAATCCATATCCGGTTTACATTGCGACAGGGAAGTACGGAAATGCTCCGTCAGCCATGTAAATGTCTCGGAAGAAGTATACGTTTTTCCTGCAATGTGAGCTGCCGAGGAGGCATATTTCAGCATAGACAGATCCGAATCATTCTTTTTGGTCAATGAGTCCTGACGCAATCCTTCGATATGGAACTGCGACAGTCCGAAACCTTCACATTCCGGAATATCCACGGAAGCATAGATATCAATCAGATTACCGGGCGAACCATGTGCCTGATTGCGGGTGATACTACCGTTTTTGTGTGCCCAGTCTGTCCATTGATGACTGAAGTTCTCCAATAAGAGGTCGGAAATGGTTTCCCGGTAATCCGACACGATACGTCTGCTAACTTCCGGACGGTTTTCATCCAGAAACTCGGAGAAATGTTCTTCTAGTTTATACCCCCGTCTACGAGCGAACTGTTCCAGGAAATCATCCGTCCAGTCAGCTTGATAAACTTCGTATGAATCGTTGAAGAAAGTATGTGGATAACTTGTCTTGCTACTTTTGAAAGCACGGTCAAAGCGGGAAAGATAATTTTTTACCGCCTTTTTTGAAAGATGATTCATCACATATCCTTCTCCTCCCGGAGCTGCCCGTTTCACTTTCTGCCTTGTTTTTCCGATGTAAAGAGTGATCACTTTCCATTTGCCGGCAGGCGCTTTCCATTGGAGTTTGTCTTTTTTGACGTGAGCAGTCAGGTTGATACATTTGCCTTTCTCGTCGTATGCCATCACCCGGCTTAGTACGGAAAATGGTTGTTGCTTGGGATCGGTCACATTGATATCCTGTTCAATCTCTTTGCCGCCCTCTATTTCGTATGTCTGGAAGATAGCCTTGGTAGCCGCATCTTCGATACTGACTTCAGGTCCGCCAAAAGGCCATCCGGTTCCGGTGTTCATATCAATCTCGATACCCGTACGTTTTCCTTCCGCCTGTGTATGTTTAAGCATTTCCATCCAGCGGGGAGACAGAAACTGAATTTCATTCGCGTCATTGCCTTGCACCCCATAGATAGGAGTAATTTCTACTGCTCCCATTCCGGTGCGTGCGTATTCTTCCAGATTATACGTCAGATTCTTTTCGTCTACGGCACTTCCCAGCCACCACCATCTGGCACCGGGACGTGCTTCCACCGGAGTGTTCGGCCATTGTTGTGCTTGCATTACTCCACCTGCGGCGAACAGGCAAAGAACTATCAATTGTCTTTTATTCATTATTCTTTCGGTGTATTATAGTATTCTATGTTTTCTGCGTCATCAGTTACAAAAAGCGGTCGTCCGTCCGGTTGTTCAAAGTGGAAGCGGATGCCGTCGAAGGTAATATTCCGTGCATGGCGGATATAAAACCCTTTAGCGGGAATAGTGCCGAACATCCAGGGCTCGGGATATACTTTCTCCTGTTCGGGCGGAATACGTTTGCCATCCTCTTCGCTATACCCTCCTTTATAATAGAGGTGAATATTCCGAAAAGTTACGTCCTCAATACATGCACCCGGCACTCCGCTGATGATGGAAGCATAACGGCTGTCGGCATTCCAAACGTTGATGTTGCTGATGAGAATACGTTTCATGGTGCCTGCAGGCGTACCTTCGGGGCTACGCATACGTGCGCCTAACCGGAGAAAGATAGGAGCGTTGACAATATTCCTCATCGTTATATTATTGATAACAATATCTTCCAGATGTCCTCCGTCTACCGTTTCCAATGCCAATCCTCTGCAATGTTCAAAGATACAATTCGTAATCGCAATATTGCGGAAACCTCCGCTGCTTTCTGTTCCCAGTTTGATGCGTCCGGTGCGGTAACCATGATCGGGGGCTTGCGGTTCGTCCAGTTGCCAGGTGCCATCCAATACACTTCCTTTATCATAACCACTTACATAACAATCACTGATCGTCACATTTTCCGTATCCTGAAAGCGTCCTAAACCGTAGGATGCTTTCAATACAATGGCATCATCCCAGGGCGAGTTCACCGTGCACTGGCTGATACGCACATTCCGGCAACAATCAATATCGAATCCATCCCGGTTTGTATCTACTTTCAGATTCAGAATAGTCAGATGATCTACTCCTGTGGCCAACAAGGCAAAATGTCCGCAATGCAGCATGGATAAATCTTTCAGAGTCACATTTCTACACTCCTTCAAGCTGATAGCCTTATTGCCTACACCCGGCAGACGGCTTTCTTCGCGAGTCAGTCCTTTACCGTAGATAAGTCCGGGTCCACTGATCGTTATGTTCTCCAGCCCAATTCCCCAAATTAAGGAATTCTTCCAGTGGCTGTGTCCGAAATCCTGATATTTGTTATGTTCATTCGGTTCGGCACTATCATATCCTGCCTCTATTCCGGGGAAAGCGGCAAGAATACACGCACCTTGCTCCAGATACAAATGAATGTTACTTTTTAACCGGATAGAATAACAGGCATATTCTCCGGCTGGTAGGTGAACCGTACCTCCTCCGGCTTCTGCAGCTGCTTCAATCGCACGATTGATGGCAGGAGAATCGATGGTTTTTCCATCCGCTTTGGCTCCAAAGTCCTTAACGTTATAAATGGCTGCATGTATATAGATGCAACCAATTAACAGAGTGAATAATAAATAAGCTCTTTTCATTTTTTGTCGATTTTGGCAAAAATATCCGGTAACATATAATAGTTGTAATCCGCTTTTTCATTCTGTTCGTAGAAGCAGAAGTAAAGTCGGAGTGGCTTGGTGTCCTTTTCTTGAGAGAGGGTAGGAGATAGATTACAACGTCCGGCCAATACCGGTCGGTCCGTCCGTTTGCCCGATTCGTAAAGCATCAAGGGAGTTTCATCCTTATGTCCGTTGCTCAAGCGAATATCATCGCTGGGAGTAACAGCCTGTAAAGTACGTAATTTCATACTTTCTCCATAATAGCAAGTGAAAGCCTGTCCTTCCACACTGAAGACATTGATATCCGAATCCGGCCGGCAATCGCCGAAACTCCAGAAGAGCTTATCCGCTTTTGATGTGGAAGTCACTTCTACTTCCAGAATAAATCCATGACTATCGGGCAAGGCTTTCCATTGGAAATGGATCCCTTCTACTTTTTCTTTAGACTTCAGCCAGTGACTTTCATTTCCCTTCGATATTCCCAGCCGGAAAGTACCGGCAGGCGGAGTCAGGGATTGTGCTTGCGCATCAATGAGCAAGATTCCCAGCAGTACGGTGGTCAGGAGTTGTTTCAGCATAGTTGAAGTGGATATTACTTTGTTCATTTTCCTTTAGTTCAATAGCGTTTTTGTCTTTCATATCCAATGTGATTTCAGACAAATTGAAGTTTTTTGTATAGCAGATTTTTCCCGGTTTATTGGTCTGCGCTTCGATGGCATAAAGATAGAAATTTTCCAGACGTAACGAGTCATTCCAGCCGGAAGCAGAGATAAATTCATCTACATTTTCTGCTTTGATCTTCGATACATACACATTGCGGAAGTGCGGATAACCTTTTTCGGGTGGTGTTACCGGAGTCAGCATTACTCTCCAATGTTCCGGAATATCTTTCCCTTCATACTCTTTAGGTAATACACTGTAACTATAACTGGGATTCCAGTTCAGATCGGCAGCCAGTACGTGGCGGACGTTTTCTGCTTTTACGTCGGTCATATAGATATTTTCGATCGTTCCTCCGCGGTTCATGGCACTCTTTAATCGTAGTACGGCCGAGGTGCCGACTGCTTGAAGATTGTATCCCAATATATTTCGTATGCTGCCGGAGGTTTCACTGCCACAGGTGATGAGGCCTGCGCCTTTGCGGGCTATACAGTTGCGTATTACTATATTTTCCGTGGGGAGATTGACACGCAATCCGTCTGCGTCGCGTCCCGATTTGATACAAATATTATCATCATTGCAATCGACGTCGCAGTTTTCAATCAGAATATTAGTAGACGAGTCGATGTCGATGCCATCTGTGCTGGGACCGTGTCCTCCCAAGTTATTATTAATGACCAGTCCGTCTATGGTACAGTAATTGGAATAAAGAACCTGGCATCCCCAAAAGCCTGTCCGCATCAGGGTGAATCCTTTGAGGGTAATGTCCGAACTGCGTTCCACGAGAATACCCCGTACACGTTTGCAGTCGTAATCTACAATCCAGCGTAATCCTTTCTTTTCATATTCTTTCCGCATTTCCCAATATTTATCCCAAAATACTTTGCCTCGGCAATCCAGCGTTCCCTCTCCACTGACGGCAGCATTCTTTTCATTGACAATGTTGATTACTGCCGCGGGCCATGTCATCTCAATACCTGCAATTCGCGAGCGGAATTCGGGATAATGATGAATGTGAGGACTAGCCAGTAGAGTCACTCCTTTATCCAGTTGCAGGTTGACACCGCTTTTTACGAACAATGCCCCTGTCTGATAATATCCCGGTTGAAGGGTGACCGTGCCTCCACCGGAGACGGAACAACTGTCGATTGCTTTCTGGATAGCCTCTGTGCTAAGCACCGTGCTGTCTGCTACTGCGCCAAAAGAATTGGCGGATAAAATAAGATTGTTTCCGGGCATTTGCCGGCTTCCTACACTGTCAGCCCATGACAAATCCGGTTGTTGCGGTACTTGCCCCCATTCGAAGCTGTTGCTTCCTGCCTGTTTGGCCGTTGGGGTGACGCAAGCTGCTGTCAAAAGTGTGCCTGCCAATAGGAACAGGGGAAAGATGCTTTTGGTTTTCATATTTATCTAATGCCTGATACTTAATACTTGATACCTAATACTTATCTCTTAATTTCCGTCCGGTTTCTCTATTTCTGTGAAAGGTGATTCGTTCCAGTGGAAAGTATTCACATCATCCGGGTGTGCCGGGTTATATGCCGGGTCTATTTTTAAGTGTTTGGCTAACTCGGGTACGGCTTTCTTCATACCTTCAATCACACACTGGGCTATCTGGTAAGCGCCGTAAGGGTTAAAGTGGGTATTGTCTTCAAAAGCCTTGGTCTGTCCGGGATAAGTTCCTGCTGGATAGTGTACGAAGGCGCGTTTGGATGTTTCCGTGCCTAACGCTTCATATAGTGTCCGAGTCATTTCGTTGAGGTCAATCAAAGGTATATTTTCTTTGGCGGCCAGCCAGCGCATGGCCTCCGGATAATCTTCGTGTGTATCGCGGATATGTCCGGTTGAGTCAAAGCTCCGGCGTTGGGTGGGAGTAACCAGTACGGGATATGCTCCACGTGCCCGTGCTTCGTCGATGAATGTTTTCAGGCTGGTCATAAAAGAGTAGTAAGCTCCTTTTCCGGGACCTTTCTGCTTCTGATCGTTATGTCCGAACTCCATGAAGAGATAATCGCCTTTCTTCATCTGGCTCAATGCTTTTTTCAAACGTCCTGCTCCGATAAAAGTATTGGCCGATTCACCGGATTCCGCATAATTGGCGATGCAAACATCTGTTCCGAAGAAATGAGGAATCATTTGTCCCCAGCTAGCCCAAGGCTCATTGTCCTGATCGACTACCGTACTGTTACCACACAGAAAAACAGTGATAACCGACGGATCGGCAGGTTCGATACGGATACTTTGACACACAGGTGCATCTCCATTGAATTCCAATGTCAGTTTATCATCCCAGTTCAGTTTCGCTTTCTCACGGGGCTTGATTCGTACATATTCTTTTTCGGAGATACGAGGGGTACGCTTATTGATGATAAATGTTTCGTCTACGAATTGTCCTTTTTTAGTTGGCAGGTTCTCAACAAATAGCCGGCGTGACTCACCTCTTACGGTGGTCACTCCTGCCTGTTTTTTACTTCCCAGGCGTACGGTAACTTTGTAATTCCCGTCCGGAACACGGACAGAGAAGAAGAAAGGTGATTTACTCCCTTTCTCGGGTGTGGCGGTGAGGTCGTATCCGTATCCCGTCTCTTCGCTATATCGGGGTGCGTCCGACAGTTGGTAGGTTCGGACTTCTTCTTGGGCATGGACGGTTATTGTAGCCAAGAGTAGTAAGCCTATGATGGTAGTTTTCATTATAAATAATATGAATGTATATTGTTTATAGAATTTAGGCACGGATTACGCGGATTTCACGGTTTTTAGAATTACGCTTTCTATAAAGCAACAGTGTAATTCGTGTAATCTGTGCCTGATAATTTCCTTTTTAGTTAATTTTCGGTTTGAGCTCGTCCGGCGAATCTTTGGTATAAGATTTTACATCTCCTGCCACTTTGGTGAACAATGCCTGAATCAGCTCAGGAGATATTTTCTCTGTTGGACGGAAAGCATCCGAATTCATATAATCCAGGATTGCCTTGTGCATTTGTCGGGCAACGATTCGTTTCTCCGGTTGAGAGGTGATATCCATGCTGGTCATCATCAGTTTACCGTTCAATACATTTGCTTCAAACAACATTCCGATTTTCCGGCTGATGAACCAGGTGTCGATGCTTTGAACGGTTGGCTGGAATTCTGCCGGGAAGTCGGTAAATTGCATCACCTGGGCTTTATTCAATAATTCCCACCATTGCAGGTTACTATGAAATTCCGTAGGAAATTCACGGAAAAGAGGATGATATTCATTCAGGAAAATACCAGTTGTGTGCGGCGGGCGCATCTTGAACCAGGAAGTATTCCAGAATACCGGAGTAAAGTATTGTTTAACTTCTTTTCCGTATTGTATTTTGCCAGCTGCCGTAATCAAGACATTTCCCCCTTCTTTCAGTACGGAAATGGCTTTTTCATCCAGTGTGTCGGTAGTATATACGCTTCCTTGTGTCAGTTCCACTTGTACAGGATATACCCAGAAATCCCAGTCATTGACGGCATCGCTGCCTTCAATACATACTTCCAGATTTAGTTTCTGCGGAGTATCGATCCCCTTCAGATTCATATCCACACTGCCTAGTGCACAAAGGTTTCCAATAGGAATCGTTTGTGTGCCGACAGTTCCTTTGGCATACACCTTTCCGAACTTGTCTTTGATGGTATAGCTAGTTTTTGCTCCTTGCAAAGGGGCTGCACCAAAGTGGGAAACTTCGATGTCGGCATGGAATGTTTCATCATTGGCATATACAAACTTCGGAATACGGGCTAAGGGGACAGTCGGACTGCAAAAACGTCTGAATTGTTCCGCGTTGATATATCCTTTCTCTTCAAAAAATACATCCAGTACGCCGACCAATGCCGTTCCCTGACCCGAATAATCGTTGAGAGCCAGCAATTGGAAACCTGCATAATCGGGGGTACGCAATGTCTTTTCAATCTCATGCTTATAACAAAGTGCCTGCAATTTGCCCGAAGCCATCATAAAATCATAACTTTGGCCTCCCATGTGATTATCATTCAGAATATCCCTGAAAATCTCAAAGTTCTTCGCTTTGTTGACTCCGGTATATTTGCGGATTTCGTTGAAATTCGGGAATACGCACCATTGACCTGTTTCATGTGATACATACGGTTGTTTCACGGTGTCTATCCTTGCACGATAATCCGATTCGCTTTCCGGTTGCGCACCTGCCCAACTCAAACCGCGTGCTCCGGCTTTCACATGGTATTCATTGTGAGGTTGCCACTGCCAGCTGTTTCCTACGGAAGCTCCCGTATATACACGACGCGGATCTGTCGCTTTCCAATAATCGACAAACTTGCTCACCCATGCCACCCAGCGTCCGGAAGGTTCGTTACCACAAGCCAGCATACAGTAAGATGCATAATTTCCGTATTCTTTAGTCAGGGCAATTGTTTCGTCCATCAGATATTTGTCAATTGGCTGTCCGTTACCCAGTCTTGGTCCGTGATTCGGCCAACTCGGACCTTCCGGTTGCAGATAGAAACCGACCAAATCGGCTGCAATAAAAGCAGCTTCCGGCGGGCAGAAAGAATGGAAACGCATGTGATTCAAACCATAGTTGCGGCAAATGCGGAACACCCGCTCCCAGGAAGCTACGTCCATCGGAGCATAACCGGTCAATGGGAAATCACAGTTTTCCACTGTGCCGCGAAGCATTGTTTTGCGACCATTGACGTAGAACCATTTTCCTTCTATCTTGAAATCGCGCATACCAAATTGTACCTGTTTGATGTCGGACTGTTTACCGTTGGTCAATTTTGCCGTCAGTTTATACAGTGCAGGATTGAACTCATCCCATGTGAGGAAATTTTTTCCCATAGGAAGTTCCATCTCTATTGCATTGTCTCCCGGACGGATATGGAAGCTTTGCTGAACAGGAGCTACTTTGTGTTGAGTGTCCGTATTGAAACTTTCGGCAGAAAGTGTAATATCTCCTTTGGTGGAAGAGGCAGACTGTATGTTCATGCGTACCAGTGCTTTCTGATTGTTTAAATCAGGGTATATCTGAATGTCTTCAAAATGAACTTTAGGAGTGGCCTGTAATTCGATTCGTCCTACGATCCCGTTCCAGTTACCTTGGGTCTGGTCGGTGATGCTGTGAGAGTCGGGACCTACATTGATTTCTTTGATGCGGTTGTCGATGCGGATAGTAATCAGGCAGGTTTTGCCGGGAGTAACAGCAGAAGTCAGATCATACACATGAGGGACACAAAGACTGTTCTGCATACCGAGTTCCTGTTGATTGACCCATACGGTCGTTTCGATGTGCGGGCGTTCCAGGAAAAGAGTGATTCTTTCTCCTTTCCAGTTGGAAGGTATTGTAACTTTCTTTTGATACCAGGCTACCCCTACATAATGTTTGTCGGGAGTCAGGAAAAAGGGAAGTTTCACTTGTCCTTCTATTCTGTATTTCTCCATGTATGGATTGAAATAGTAAGAGCTGTCATACAAGCTTCCGGTCCACCGGGTGCGGGCGGTTACTTCATCTCCTTTCAGCTTTTCGGGCATGGAGCCGGGGAGATTAATCTGATCATCAAGGCTTTTTTTGAACCATTGTTCCTTGGTGCCGATATCTTCCCGGTCTATCTGGAAATTCCATTTGCCGGATAAACTGAAAGAATGATTTTGCCCCGTTACGGTCAGTATAGAGGCAAATACGATGGCAATACTTACTAAAAGTTGTTTCATGATATATAGAATTGATATGTTTTTCATCTCTATTTTAAAATCTGCCGCTAAAGTAGAGCTTTTTAAGGGTTTAGTAAATAGAAAGATGTACAGATACATAGAATATTGTATCAAAATGCACTTATAGGACGGATGGTGTACAAAACTACATGGATTTGAAATATTGTCCATGCTCTTTATCTTTGAGGAGGTTGGGAGATACCTTATCTTTGCGGGGTAAACTTTTTAATCTTAAAAGGAACCATGAAAAAAGTAGTTGTTTGGATGGCTCTAAGTCTTTGCTCGGTAATGACAATCTTCGCCGGTAAGACTGCTTATCTCTTTTCTTATTTCATCAATGACAGTAAAGATGGATTGCATTTAGCTTATAGTTATGACGGGTTGAACTGGATGCCTTTGAATGGCGGACGGTCTTATCTGACACCTTCCGTTGGTAAAGATAAATTAATGCGAGATCCGAGTATTTGCCAGGCTCCGGACGGAACTTTCCACATGGTCTGGACTTCCAGTTGGACTGATCGGATTATCGGCCATGCTTCTTCTCGTGATTTAATTCATTGGAGTGAACAACAGGCTATTCCGGTGATGATGCACGAGCCGACTGCCCATAATTGTTGGGCACCTGAACTCTTTTATGACGAACCTTCGCAAACTTACTATATCTTTTGGGCAACTACCATCCCCGGTCGTCACAAGGAAATACCTACCAGCGAAAGCGAGAAGGGATTGAATCATCGTATTTATTATGCGACAACAAAGGATTTCCGCACTTTCTCAAAGACAAAGATGTTTTTCAACCCTGATTTCAGTGTGATTGACGCTGCTATTGTGAAAGATCCGAAGCTGGGAGACCTGATAATGATAGTCAAGAATGAAAACTCCAATCCGCCGGAAAAGAATTTGCGCGTTACGCGTACAAAAAAGGTCGAAAAAGGATTTCCGACCAAAGTATCGGCGCCTATTACAGGAAAGTATTGGGCGGAAGGACCTGCTCCTCTTTTTGTCGGTGATACGCTTTATGTTTATTTCGATAAATACCGCGATCATCGTTATGGTGCCGTTCGCTCTTTAGATCATGGCGAAACATGGGAAGACGTGTCCGATCAAGTTTCTTTTCCGAGAGGCATCCGTCATGGAACGGCGTTTGCGGTAGATGCTTCCGTGGTGGAGGCATTGATAGCCAATCGTACTTATAATCCTTTAATCCCCGATAATGTGGCGGATCCTTCCGTTTCTAAGTTTGGTGATACCTATTATCTCTACGGAACCACTGATTTGGATTATGGTCTTGAACGTGCCGGAACACCTGTCGTGTGGAAGTCGAAAGATTTTGTAAACTGGAGCTTTGAGGGTTCTCATATTAGTGGTTTCGACTGGTCGAAAGGATATGAATATACGAATGATAAAGGTGAAAAGAGAAAAGGATATTTCCGGTATTGGGCTCCCGGGAGAGTGATTGAACACGATGGAAAGTTTTATTTATATGTTACCTTTGTCAAGCCCGGTGATAAGATGGGGACTTATGTGCTTGTTGCAGATCGTCCGGAGGGTCCTTTCCGGTTTACCGAAGGAAAAGGGCTTTTTGTTTCCGGAGAAGAAGTAGGTAGCCCCGCCATTATTAATGATATCGACGGAGAGCCTTTTATTGATGATGACGGTACGGGATATATCTTTTGGCGTCGTCGGAATGCGGCACGTCTTTCTGCTGACCGGCTTCATTTGGATGGGGAACCGGTGACATTGAAAACAGCCCGTCAGGGATATTCCGAGGGACCCGTAATGTTTAAACGTAAAGGTATCTATTATTATATTTATACATTGAGCGGTCATCAGAATTATGCAAATGCATACATGATGAGCCGCGAATCTCCTCTTACAGGTTTTGTAAAACCGGAAGGCAACGATATCTTTTTGTTTTCTTCTCCCGAAAATCAAGTGTGGGGACCGGGGCATGGCAATGTGTTCTACGATGAAGGAACGGATGAGTATATCTTTCTTTATCTTGAATACGGAGATGGTGGAACCACCCGGCAGGTATATGCTAACCGGATGGAATTTAATGATGACGGAACAATTAAAACTTTAGTTCCTGATATGCGTGGAGTGGGGTACCTGGCAGCTCCACAAGAGAAACGGACGAATTTGTCTTTGCAGTCACATTTTTATGCTTCCAGCGAGAAAGAACCGCGCACTTCTGTGGTTAGCATTGAAACACAGCCTAACCAGCCTCTACCGGAGAAAGCCTCCGTGAAGAATTATACTCGAACGCATATTTATCAGGCTGCTCATGTAGCCGATGAATCGAATGGAACTCGTTGGATGGCAGCCGATACGGATAGCAGTCCATTCATTACGGTGGATTTAAAAGGAATTCGCAATGTCAACGAATGTCAGTTTTACTTTACCCGCCCTACTGAAGGACATACGTGGCGGTTAGAAAAATCGATGGATGGAAAAAACTGGCGGATATGTGCCGAACAAGCTAAAGTAGAAGTGCGCTCCCCGCATTTGGCGAAGGAGATAGGGGAGGCCCGTTATCTTCGTCTTCATATCCGCAGGGGAGATGCTGGATTGTGGGAATGGAAAATCTATGATAAATATAGAACGAATAACTTGCACTAATAATCAATCGAATTATGAGATATATGATAAAAAGTAAAATGCTGGCAACTTTTTGTGCCGCCTGTCTGCTGACTCTTTCAACCACAGCACAACCCTCTTCTTGGTTTAATGACAAAGATCTGACACTGACAGGCGTCTACTATTATCCTGAACATTGGGATGAAAGCCAGTGGGAACGTGACTTTAAGAAAATGCATGACTTGGGATTTGAATTTACTCATTTTGCCGAGTTTGCTTGGGCGCAGTTGGAGCCGGAAGAAGGGCGTTATGATTTTGCCTGGCTTGACAGAGCGGTAGCTTTAGCTGCCAAATATGATTTGAAAGTGATAATGTGTACGTCTACTGCCACTCCTCCTGTATGGATGAGCCGGAAATATCCTGAAATTCTGTTGAAGAATGAAGATGGAACGGTGCTTGACCACGGTGCCCGTCAACATGCTTCATTTGCTTCTCCTCTTTACAGAGAGTTATCTTATAAGATGATTGAAAAACTGGCGCAGCACTATGGTAACGATCCTCGTGTTATCGGATGGCAACTTGATAACGAGCCTGCCGTACAGTTTGACTATAATCCGAAAGCGGAACTTGCCTTCCGTGATTTTCTTCGTGCCAAATACAATAATGACATTCAACTTTTAAATAATGCCTGGGGAACTGCTTTTTGGAGTGAGGCTTATTCTTCTTTTGATGAAATAACGCTTCCCAAGCGTGTACAGATGTTTATGAACCATCATCAGATTTTGGATTACCGTCGTTTTGCAGCAATGCAAACCAATGATTTTCTGAATGAGCAATGCTTGTTAATCAAGAAATATGCAAAGAACCAATGGGTAACAACCAATTATATACCGAACTATGATGAAGGACATATTGGTGGTAGTCCTGCGTTGGATTTCCAAAGCTATACCCGTTACATGGTATATGGAGATAATGAGGGAATCGGTCGTCGGGGCTATCGTGTAGGTAATCCATTGCGTATTGCTTGGGCGAATGATTTTTTCCGTCCGATACAGGGAACGTATGGTGTAATGGAACTGCAACCGGGACAAGTGAACTGGGGCAGTATCAATCCTCAGCCTCTTCCGGGAGCTGTCCGTCTATGGATGTGGAGTGTATTTGCCGGTGGAAGTGATTTTATCTGTACCTACCGCTATCGCCAACCGCTCTATGGTACAGAACAGTATCATTATGGAATAGTAGGAACAGACGGAGTGACTGTTACCCCCGGTGGAAAAGAGTATGACACTTTTATAAAAGAGATTCGTGAACTTCGTAAGCATTATGCTCCCCGTGAGGCGAAGCCTGCTGATTACCTGGCACGTCGTACAGCTATTCTTTTCAATCCTGAAAACTCCTGGAGCATTGAGCGACAGAAACAAAACCGGACTTGGGATACTTTTGCGCATATTGAAAAGTATTACCGTACCTTAAAATCATTCGGAGCCCCCGTCGATTTTATATCAGAAGCCAAGAACTTATCCGATTATTCGGTCGTCATTGCGCCGGCTTATCAATTAGCTGATAAAGAACTGGTGGATAAATGGATTACTTATGTGAAGAATGGCGGAAACCTCATTCTGACTTGTCGTACGGCACAGAAGGATCGTTATGGTCGTCTCCCGGAGGCTCCTTTTGGCTCTATGATTACTTCGCTGACCGGAAATGAAATGAACTTTTATGATTTGCTTCTTCCCGAAGATCCCGGTACTGTTGTTATGAACGGAAAAGAGTATGCCTGGAATACATGGGGAGAGATTCTGAATCCTCCGGCAGATGCTCAAATATGGGCTACTTATAAAAACGAATTTTACGCAGGAAGTCCGGCTGTGACTTTCCGTAAATTGGGAAAAGGAACGATTACTTATGTTGGAGTGGACAGCCACAACGGAGCATTGGAAAAAGATATATTGAAAAAACTATATGCACAGCTGAATATCCCGGTAATGGATTTGCCTTATGGCGTGACAATGGAATACCGGAATGGCTTGGGAATTGTTTTGAACTATTCAGACCAGCCCTATGCCTTCAACTTGCCAAAAGGAGCCAAAGCATTGATTGGAACTACCGAGATTCCTACAGCGGGTGTATTGGTGTTTTCAATGAAATAAGTGTTGAAAAGAATTATATTACAATTAATTTATTTATTATGAGACTGTTGAACTATTGTTTTTTGATTGGAGGAATATTAATTGCTTCTTGTGTTGGTAATTCGAGTAATAAATCTCAAGATGGTAAGAAAATAAATCCGGCGGATACTATTTATTTAGGAGATTTACGGGAAAAGTTTGAAGGAGATTCTGTCTTTTTTACTAAAGTGGCACCGGATCTGATATTGACGGATTATCAATATTTCTGGGCAGCAACAGAGTCAGATGCTATAGCCAATGGGCTGACAAAAGATTATTATAAGAAAGTAAAACAAGAAATTACTGCTACAAATGAAGCAATAAAGGCGGGAGTGATGAAAGGTGCTAATGTGAAGCGAATTCCTGACTTTCAGAGTGTAAAATAACTAATTATGTTTTATCTTTGGTGTGTTGGATAATAGAGTAATGATATGACTAAAAGATTTTTTCTGAATTTAATAACTTGTGCCTGTTTTTATCTGTTAACTATTTCTTTTACGTCGAAAAATGGCGACTATGAAGTGGTTAAAGTAAAAGCTTCTTTTCAGATGCAACCTATTAAAGTGTTTATCTATCCTGATAAGGACTTTATGATTACAGATTTCGGAGCCGTCAATGGAGGAAGTGTAGATAATACAAAAGCTATTGCTGCTGCTATTGAAGCGTGTAATCAATCCGGTGGCGGACGTGTTGTTGTTCCGGCAGGTGTGTGGTTGACCGGTCCCATTCATTTTAAAAGTAATGTGAATCTTTATTTGGAAGAGAATGCGGTTTTGAATTTTACGGATAATCCTTCTGATTATCTTCCGGCAGTGATGACTTCATGGGAAGGCTTGGAGTGTTATAATTATTCTCCGTTACTCTATGCTTTTGAATGTGAAAATGTGGCGATTACAGGTAAAGGGACTCTTCAGCCGAAGATGGATACCTGGAAAGTATGGTTCAAACGTCCTCAACCTCATTTGGAGGCATTGAAAGAGTTATATACGAAAGCTTCGACCGATGTTCCTGTTATTGAACGTCAAATGGCAGTAGGAGAGAATCATCTTCGTCCGCACTTGATTCATTTCAATCGCTGCAAGAATGTTTTATTGGACGGGTTTAAGATTCGTGAAAGTCCGTTCTGGACCATTCATCTTTATATGTGTGACGGAGGACTGGTACGTAATCTGGATGTAAAAGCGCATGGACATAATAATGACGGTATTGATTTTGAAATGAGCCGTAATTTTCTGGTAGAAGATTGTTCTTTCGATCAGGGTGATGATGCAGTAGTGATTAAAGCCGGACGTAATCAAGATGCCTGGCGATTGAATACTCCTTGCGAAAATATTGTTATCCGTAATTGCCAGATTCTTAAAGGACATACATTACTTGGTATTGGAAGTGAAATTTCCGGAGGAATACGGAATATTTATATGCATGATTGCACAGCTCCGAATTCAGTAATGCGTCTTTTTTTCGTAAAAACCAATCATCGTAGAGGTGGGTTTATAGAAAACGTTTATATGAAGAACGTACAGGCAGGAACGGCTCAACGTGTACTTGAAATAGATACCGAAGTGCTTTATCAATGGAAAGATTTGGTACCTACTTATGAAGAACGAATTACCCGTATTGATGGCATTTATATGGATAAAGTCACTTGTGAGTCGGCAGACGCTATTTACGAATTGAAAGGAGATGCAAAACTTCCGGTGAAGAATGTAACAATCAAGAATGTGAAGGTAGGGGAAGTGAAGAAGTTCGTGAAGAAAGTGAATAATGTGGAGAATGTAGTAGAGAAGAATGTGACCTATGAAAGGGAAGTAAAATAATCATTTTCTGAAATTGGCAGAAAAAATCGTACTGTCATATTAGCATAATGTAGTATATTAGCGGCAAAATTGAAAACTTTATTCTAGTATGAAGAAATCCTGTTTTTTGCTGCTACTAACTATTTTATGTAGCAGTATAAGTTTTGCCCAAAGCCTGAAATCTATTTCTATTTTAGGCGATTCGTATTCAACGTTTGAAGGATATCTACAACCAGATACGAATAGTATTTGGTATTATGTCTCTCCACGACAACAAACAGATGTGACTTCAGTAAAACAGACGTGGTGGCATAAATTCATTAAAGAGAATAATTACCGCCTTTGTGTCAATAATTCATTTTCGGGTGCAACGATTTGTAATACGGGTTATCGCAACGAGGATTACTCGGATCGTTCTTTTATAACCCGTATGGATCAACTGGGTTGCCCGGATGTGATTTTTATTTTTGGTGCGACTAATGATTGTTGGGCTGGTTCTCCGCTTGGGGAGTATCAGTATGTGGGATGGACTAAAGACGATTTGTATAAATTTCGTCCGGCTATGGCTTATATGCTCGATCACATGATTGATCGCTATCCTAATGTTGAAATCTATTTTCTATTGAATTCCGGTTTAAAGGAAGAGTTTAATGAATCAGTCAGAACTATCTGTAATCATTATAATATTGATTGCATAGAATTGCATGACATTGACAAAAAAAGTGGGCATCCTTCAATAAAGGGAATGGAGCAGATCAGTGAACAGATTAAAGAGTTCATGGTGAAGAAGACGAAGTAAAGAGGCTATCTGTTTTTGTTTCAATTTGGGCGGATACTTGAAGCGACTTGAAGAATATTTCCGCCAGAAGATGATGGAGAGTGGCAAGTTCTTGAATATCGGTTCATGGTGGGAAGCGAAAGGGAATGTTAATGAAATTATTGCTGTCCGATAAACTTTTTTAATTAGGTTATAAAATTAGGGCTGATTCCATTTGCAGGAGTCAGCCCTTTATGGTTATTTTGTTGTTACCACACAAACTTCAATAACTATGGGTAAAAGTACATATTTTAGCGGACATCCACTCTATTGTCAGGTAATGTTGGCGGATGATATTCCTGTACTTGTATTAAATGTACCTTCTTGTTTTAATCCGATTGTGTATGAATGAATGTTGTTGAATAGATGTTTTCCATATAATTAATCATTGGTTATAAATATTGACTTGTGTGTCTTGCCTGCTATCTTTCTCTTTGTCTTCTTTGAAGGATCTATTTCTTTTTTTCTCAATTGAATAGTTGAAAAATGTCCTTTAGTGTAGAATTATGGAGAATTTTGGTAGCATAATATTTTATGTAATATTTGTATTTTTACATAGGTTCTTTTCTGTTGTTTAGTTAAACAAAAGTTAGATTCTCTTTTTTTAAGTGCCTTTTCATACTCTACTTGTGAAAAAGTGTTGCAAACATAACGACTTAATTAAAATATAGCAATGCAGAATCGTACAAATGCATGGAAAATACCGTCTTTTGCACGATATTCCATGCTGTAGCCCGGATTTTTAATTAGCGATTAATAGCAATGAACCTTTTCATTTCTATTTTATTGTATGGGAAATAGTAATTTATAAACCTAAAAAATGATATGGCGAATTTTTCAATTGTAATTGTTCCAACTAAAAAATTATCAAATGGCAGGCATCGGATAAGGATAGCAGTAGCACATCATTCTCAAACCAGATATATATCTACCCAGTTTACTTTGGATTCTGCCAGTCAATTAAAAAACGGTCGAGTAGTAAGGCATGAGAATGCAGCGAATATGAATGCTTGTCTACGAAGACTGATAAACGAGTATGAAGAAATAGTTACATCTATTAGCTATTTACCCGCGATTTCATGCACGGAGTTAATACGTATTATCACTTATGAACAAAAGAAAAAGGGAATCACTTTTCTAACTGTTGCGAAGGAATATATGGAATTTATGAAAGGAGAAGAACGGGAGAAATCTTATAAGCTTTATAAGATAGCTTCCGAAAGATTCGTTAAGTATATGAAAGGTGATTTTCCTTTAATCCAGTTGTCTCCTCTTCATATACAAGAATTCGCAAAGGTCCTTCACGAAGAAAATCTGGCGAATACAACTATCAGGATTTATCTGACTTTAATAAAAGTGATATTGAATTATGCAGGAAAGATGAACTATGTAACTTACTCTATTCATCCCTTTATTCTTTTTAAAATGCCGGCAAGTAATGTTCGGGAACTTGATTTATCGGTCGAAGAATTAAAGAGAATACGGGATGCCCGTCTTTTTAAGCCTACTCTGTCAATAGTAAGGGACATTTTTATGCTTACTTATTATCTAGGTGGTATTAATCTAAGAGATTTGCTGACATATCATTTTAAGGATAAAGAGTATATGAGATATGTACGTCATAAAACACGCAATAGTAAAAAAGGAGAGAATGAGATTGTATTTACTCTACAACCTGAAGCAATAGTTATCATAGATAAATATCTGACTAAAGACGGATATTTGAAATTTGGAAAATATTCGTCTTATAGACAGATATATAGTTTGATCTTCCGGCATATAGATAAGGTGACACGACTTTCAGGGATAAATAAAAAGGTCACTTACTATTCTGCCCGAAAAACTTTTGCACAACATGGATATAATTTGGGAATTCAGATTGAAAAGATAGAGTATTGCATAGGGCATAGTATGAAGAATAATCGTCCTATATTCAACTATATTAAAATTATGCAGGAACATGCAGATAAAGTATTTAGAGAAATATTAGATCAATTGCTGTAAAACAGATAACTGACAGTAGTTAGTAAAAGATAATCTGTTGCAATACTGTATTTAGTTTTCTGCCTTCTATAAATAATAATTAGGTCTGCATTCCAGTTTGCGTTCAACTTAAGTTGAACGATAGAACCACTTAAGTTGAACTATCGCTCCACTTAAGTGGAACGCAAATTTATTAGGGAACGAAGAAAATAATAGTTCCAAGAAGAATTATTAAAAACAGCATTGCAGTAAATTAATCCTTGTAACTACGAAATTAGCTCCTTTCCATCTCGTTTTGAGGCATTTTTTATGTTTTCATATTCTTCTTTCCTATTGAATATTCTTCAATAGTTACCTTGTTATTGTCTTAGGGTGACGTCATAACTTCAACAACACTTTAATATACAATATTTTCATATCAAAATATGAATCTAACTTTTGTTTAACTTAATATTTTGAAGTATGATAGACTATGGAAAACACTATCTCTTATTTACTGCTATCGGAAAGGATGAATCCGGAGAGCTGTTCCCTATAACTTATGGAGAATTTATAAATGAAAATATATTTGTTTAACTTTAAAAAACATGGTATGAAAACAAACTATGTAACGGCTGCTTTGGCTTTGCTACTTATGGCAGGGTGCAGTAATGACGTGAAAGAATCTGATATCAAGTTTGCAGGAGAGTCGGGTGCGAAGGTTTCCTTCAGTGCAGTGATTAATAATCAAGAGGCTAGCGAACTTGTAACTAGAGCTACGGAAACGAGCTGGGAAATGGGTGACTTAGTGGGAATTACATGTGGATCCAGACAAGTAAATATTGAATATGAATACACTGGTGGTGAAAATAGCTTGTTTACAGTAAAGAGTGGCTACCCGGAAGATATTTGGGTATTGGGTAGTCAAGAATATGATGTGACAGCCTATTATCCGTTCTCCGGAACATCAGGTGAGGAACCTTTAGCTATAGAGGTGTCTACTGATAGCGAAAATCAAGCTACGGCAGAAACACGCGAGCAAATTGATTTCCTTTATGCGGCTGGAAAAGCAACTGCCTCGACTCCGAATGTAAAACTGGCATTCAATCATGTGATGAGCCGCATTAAACTTACCTTCACTGCGGGTGAGAATGTGACTTTATCGGATATCACATGCTACCTTATTAATTTGAGAACAAAGGGAACGTTTAATCCGAACACAGGAGAAACAACTGTAACCGAGGAACCTGCTACAGTTGATGATGATATAGTATGGACAAAAGTAGGTTCAGCTGATAATTATACGATACAGGCAATTCTACTTCCACAAGCGGTAGGCAATGAGGTCTACATTCAGGCAGGAATGAATGGCTGTTACTATGAAGTTCACTTTCCTAATTTGACAGAGCTGAAACCGGGAGTTTCCTATAATTATACGATTCAGGCAAACGAGTATAAAGATAATCCGTTTGTGTTGACTATTACTGAAGAAACGCAGATTGTCGGGTGGCATAATGAGGACGGAGGAACTATTGAATCCGATCCGAGTGTAGCCGGAACAGATGCGGAGACTACCAATCCATCTTGGAATATAACAGAAGAGGAAGTAATCCCCACACCTGTTGGGAACTAATCTAATCTTATATTGAAAAAAACAAATGAAATACTAACGAAAAATATAATCTGATTTATGAAAGTATATAATTACATATCAATGCTTCTCCTTGCCGGTACAGCCATTTTTGTGTCTTGTTCGCAGGATGAAGAAGTGGGCGGAGAAAAGATGGACTCTTCACAGAGTTTCCAAATTAGCGTGTCCGATGGTGGTTTTCAGGATATGGATGCAAATAAGACACGTGCAATTGAAAATGACTATACAACCAAGTTTACTGAAAACGATGCGATAGGTGTTTTTGCAGTGAGAAATGAAGCAATTGTAGGAGAGATCAATAACCGGAAATTCACCATGCAAGACGGTATTTGGACATTAGATGACGATGGTGACGAGATAGAATACAAAGGTTCGGAATTTCAGAGAATGAGTTTCTATGCTTACTATCCGTATGACCCGAATGTTACTTTTGAACCGGCTAAGACAGACCCGTTTGAGACGTATGTGAAGAATTGGAAAGTTGGAGCAAATCAGGGAGAAGGGGAGTATACGAAGTATGACCTGATGACAAGTACCGGAGCTGTAGATGGCGACCGCCTGAAAGGTAAAATTGCTTTTACTATGAAACATCAGATGGCACTTGCCGTTATACAAATGCCGGAAATCGTTTATGATTTTACAAATGCGAATATAGATGATTATAAATTACCTGTAAGTGTGGGTTCGTTTACATTGAACGATGTGGATGCAACTCCTTATTATCAGGAAAGTACAGATACTTATCGTTTCCTTGTAAATCCGAATAAGACATTCTCTATTAAAGGTACTTATGAGGGAGTGAAAAGCATGGAATATACAACTGGTGGTTCCTTAGAAATAGGAACAGCGAAAAAGTATACGATTAATGATCCTAATAAGATAGACCATACATTGGCTATTGGTGATTATTATTGTGCCGATGGAAAAATTGTAAGTAAGGATGCGGCAACTGTTCCCGATAATGTAATTGGTATTGTGTGCGCTGTAGGGAATCCTCAACCGTCTGTGACTGCTCCGGACACTTATACGGAAACCAATGACGCTTTGCGTCGCGATTATCCGAATTGTAAACATGGGCTGGTTCTTTCTTTGAATAATGCAGTCTATAATGGTGCCAGTTCCGGACAATTCCACGAAAATAAAGATATGGCAGTCACTTATGGAGACTGGTTTAGCAACGATGATGAATGGATGGGTAAATTCGATAATTGTAACACTGCTAATTCTACTACAGTTCCGGAAACCAGATATCCGGCATTCATGGGGTATAACAATACAACTCTACTAACGATGTGTTACGAAGGAAAAGGAAATCAGGCTGTTTGCAATTTTGCTTATAATTTTATAACCACTTATCGTGATGAGGTAGCAATTCCATCTGTAGCCACTCTGTGGTATCTTCCCTCTGTCGTCTGCTGGAATCAGGTAGCAGATAATCTTAGCGCAATCAATGGAAGCCTGAATAAGGTTGCGGGCGCCGAAGAAATGACATCTACCACAAATGGAGCTTTGACGGGTCACTATTGGGCTAGCACTCAACGACATGGAACCTATCAATGGACACATGCAATGGAAGGTGGTAATTATAGCATCATTTGTGAACGCGGTTCACGTGCCGGATATTTCCGTATGATGCTTGCATTCTAAGAATAATTTAAGGCGGCGATAGATCCGTCGAACCATACTTATATCATGAAAATGTAAATATATGAATAAGAAAAACTTTATAAAAGGGACTGCCTTACCTGTCGCTCTGTTTTTCTCCATGATCGCTTTGACGTCGGCATTGGGACTCCAACCGGTTTCGGCTGCCGTCAATAAGGTGCAGCAGCAAAGCACCATCAAGGGAACAGTGATAGATGCAAAAGGCGAACCCATTATCGGGGCAAATGTAGTTGCAGAAGGGACTACAACCGGTACAATCACTGATATAGACGGTGTCTTCAGATTGAATGTACCTGCCGGTACGAAATTGAAAATATCTTTTATAGGATTTGAAACAAAGACGGTAGCTTCCAAGAATGATATGCGTGTCATTTTGGTGGAAGATGCGACCAGTCTTCAAGAGGTGGAAGTCGTGGCATACGGTGTTCAGAAGAAGGTGACGATGACAGGAGCGATCTCCAGTGTGAAAAGTGAAGACCTGACCCGTACTTCTATCGGTTCGGTAGCCAATATTCTGGGTGGACAGATGACGGGTTTGACTACGGTACAATATTCCGGTGAACCGGGTTCGGATGTTGCCGAAATCTTTATCCGTGGTAAAGCTACCTGGGCGGATTCTTCTCCACTGATTCAAGTGGATGGCGTGGAACGCAAGCAAGGCTTGTCCGAAATTGATCCGAATGAAATAGAAAGCATTACTATTTTGAAAGATGCTTCAGCTACGGCTGTGTTTGGTGTACGTGGTGCGAATGGTGTAATCCTGATTACTACAAAGCGTGGTAAGGAAGGAAAAGCAAAGATTTCATTCTCTACTTCCGCCAGTATTCTATCACCTACCAAACTTGTGGAACAGGCTAATTCTTATCAGTATGCAACTTTCTATAATGCGATGAATAGAAATGATAAGACAGCACCTGTTTTCAGTGATGGCGTCATTCAGAAGTTTCAGGATGGTTCAGACCCCATTCGTTTCCCAAGCATCCGGTGGACGGATTATATCATGGGAGATGCTACGCTTCAGAGTCAGCATAATGTCAACATTTCAGGAGGAACAGACAAGGTTCGTTATTTTATCTCGGCAGGTGCATATACTCAAGGCGGACTTTTTAATGAATTCAAATTACCGTATAATATCAGTTATCAATATCGTCGTTTTAATTACCGTAGCAATTTGGATATGGATGTTACAAAAACGACTACGATTTCGCTTAACATGAGTGGTAACGTAAATACCTCGGATAAGCCTCGTACCAGCCAGGGTTCATCCGGTATGGTGAAGAATATCTATTATTCCACTCCATTCAGAAGTGCCGGGTTTGTGAATGACAAACTGGTTTATTCTACGACAGATACACATGCTGATGGATTGAGTTTACCTTTTGTGGGAGATATTGATCCTTTTACTTATTATGGAAGCGGTGCTACTCAAACCAGCAATAACTCGTTGAGTATCGATCTACTTCTGAATCAGAACCTTGATTTTCTTACCAAGGGGCTTTCATTCAGAATTAAAGGATCGTACGAAAGTTCGTTTAATGTTTATAAATATATGTCGGGTGGTACGGAGATGGTTTATAACCCTGTATTGTTGGATGGAGGAAATGTCGGTCTCCGGCCGGTTGATAATAGTAAGTACACGGATGTCAGTTATACTAGTGGGACAGGCAAGGCCCGTAATTGGTATATGGAGGCAGGTTTCAATTACGGCCGTTCCTTTAATGGTCATACGGTAGGTGCATTGTTACTTTATAATCAGTCCAAAGAATATTATCCGCGATCTTATCCTGATATTCCTAAAGGATATGTAGGTTTGGTAGGACGTGTTACATACGACTGGATGAATCGTTATATGGCCGAATTTAATATCGGTTATAATGGCTCCGAGAACTTTGCGCCCGGCAAACGTTTTTCTCCTTTCCCGGCAGGTTCTGTGGGATGGATAATGAGTGAAGAAAAGTTTTTTCAGCCTTTGAAGTCAACTATTAGTTTCTTAAAGCTGCGTGCCAGCTTCGGTCTGGTAGGTAATGATAAACCTGATAAAAATAATGATGCGCGTTTTATGTATATAGCCGACCCGTACAATGTGAATCTGGATAAAGTGATCGACCGTGTTTATGCTGCCGGTGAAGCTGCAGATGCCTGGGGATATCTGTTTGGAATAACAAGTAATACAGTTAGCAATGGAGCGCGTGAAGTCTCGAAAAACAATGCCGATGTGACTTGGGAGAAGGCTTTCAAGCAAAACTATGGTCTTGATATTAACTTCTTCGATGACCGTCTGGGCGTCACTGCCGAATATTATCGGGAACACCGTTGGGATATTCTGTTACGTGACCAAACCGCACCGAGTATGTTGGGCTTCGTGACTCCATACGCCAATCTTGGTGAAGTGAACAGCTGGGGATGGGAACTCTCGTTGAAATGGAATGATAAGATAGGTAAGGACTTCCGTTACTGGGCAAACATGAATCTCTCTTACAACCAGAATAAAATTATTGAACGTAAAGAAGCACCGAGAGACAATGCCTATCAGTACACGAAAGATCATCGTATCGGCTCTCGTTCACAATATGTTTTCTGGCGTTATTACGACGAACAAACTCCTGCTCTATATGAACAAACATTCAATCGCCCGTTCCCGAACCATTCGGTAGTATTGGAAAATGGTGATGCTGTCTACGTCGACTTAAATGGTGACCGTAAGATTGATGCGAACGATATGAGTTATGACTATGGATTTACGGATGATCCGGAGTATATGATTGGTCTTAATCTGGGATTTGCCTGGAAAAACTGGGAAGTAAATACACAATGGACAGGTGCCTGGAATGTATCCCGTATGATTTCGGATGTTTTCCGTCAACCATTCGTTTCTTCTGCAGGTAGCAATGCCGGAGGTTTGCTGGCTTATCATCTGGATCATACCTGGACACCGGAGAATCCGTCGCAGAATGCGGAATATCCGCGTGCCACCCAAATAAATGCCGGAAATAACTATGCAACTTCCACTTTGTTTGAAAAAGATGCGAAGTATCTGCGATTGAAGACTTTGCAGGTAGCCTATAATTTCCAGTTCCCATTGATGAAAAAGTTGGGACTGACTACCTGCCAGTTGGCATTTAGCGGATATAACCTGCTGACATTTACTCCCTACTTATGGGGAGATCCGGAAGCGGTAGCAAGTAACGCGCCAACATATCCGCTGACTAAAACGTATACATTGAGCTTGAAATTAGGATTCTAATATAGGAAAGGAAAGAATACAATGAAATTACAAAATAAATGGCTTGTCGGTGCAATAATGGGAATTACGGTAGGAATAGCCGCTACTTCCTGTGTGGACGAGATTAAGTTCGGAAATGCTTTTCTTGAGAAAGCTCCGGGAGGCGCCGCCACTATTGATACGGTGTTCAACAATGCCGAATATACGCGCCAGTTTCTGACAGCTTGCTATAGCAGGCAATATTATGGATTGCCATATATTAACAAGAATCAGGAGGACGGCGTCCCCGAGACATCAAATCCCTATTTGGGAAAATTTGAAGCGTTGACTGATTGCTGGCAACTTCACTATACATCTACTACCATCTACAGCCGTTATTATAATGGTTCGTTAACACCTAATAATGAACAGCGTGGTTCTATCTTTGGATATACCCGTGAAATGGTATGGGAAGTAGTACGCTGGTGCTGGATATTGATGGAGAATATTGAAGGAGTGCCGGGAATGGATGCAACGGAAAAGGCGAAGCTAGTGGCGGAAGCCAAGTGCCTGATTGCTGCCCGTTATTTCGATTTGTTCCGTCATTATGGAGGTCTGCCTTTACTTTACGCGTCCTTTTCCGGTACAGAATCGAGCTATAGTATGCCGCGTGCTACTGTAGAAGAAACAGTAAACTATATGGTAAGTCTATTGGATGACGCTATTAATTCAGGAGCACTTGAATGGGCATATAATGGAAATACCGGTTCTACCAACAGCACGAACACCGGTCGTTGGACAAGGGCAGGAGCCATGGCGTTGAAATGTAAGATCCTGCAGTTTGCCGCATCACCGTTGTTCAATGCCGACCGGGGATATGCAGGAGGAGGCTCCGAAGCGGAACAAAAGCTGTTAGTATGGTATGGAGGATATCGTGCCGACCTTTGGACCAGGTGTCTGGAAGCTTGTAGAGCATTCTTTAATGCTGTCAACTCAAACGGATATTATGAATTGAACCAGGCAACGGGAAGTTCGCCTACTCCGGCAGATTATCGTTATGCTTACCGTATGGGATATATTGAACTGGATAGCCCCGAGGTATTGCATTCCGTACGTGTACACGGTTATGATTCATTTGGTGCCGGATCTTATTGTTGGCACTCCTGGAGTGATAACGGACGTAACTCATATACACCGACACAGGAATATGTGGAGATGTTCCCGTGGAGCGACGGTACACCTTTCGATTGGGATAAAACCGAAGCAGAAGGCCGTTTGGATGAAATGTTCCTGACGGGAACGTTTAACGATGGGCAACAACTACTTTCTAATATCGTATTTACCCGTGACCCGCGTTTATATGAATCGGTGATTGTGAACGGATTGCCGGGAAATCTTGGCTGGAGCTCGGTAAGTGTGGGTGGAGACCCCTACGAACTTTGGGTAGGAGGCAGTCATGCAGGAACAAATTCCCAGTATGAAACGATGAGATATGCTACCGGTTATGATAATATGAAATACTATCTGGGTCCCAGCGACTACTTACGCCAGAATACGCAATGGGTGGCTCTCCGTCTGTCTGATCTTTATCTGACGTATGCAGAAGCATTACTGCAAGCGAACAATGACCATCAGGGAGCAATCGATCAAATTGATATTGTACGTGCCCGCGTAGGTTTACCGGGACTTGTACAGTCGAATCCGGATAAGCGTTTACTGACCGATAAAGACGCCTTGCTGGAAGAATTGCTTCGTGAACGTGCATGCGAGTTGGGACTGGAAGACAGCCGTTTCTTTGATTTGATTCGTTACAAACGTGCCGATCGTTTTGAGAAACAGCTACACGGATTATTGACTTATCGTTTGGATGAGAATGGGGGACGGATTGATAAACCTTGGAGAGACGGTACCGATGACACCGGGAAAAATAAAGGTGCTTTGCAACCTACTCGTTTCCAGTATGAGAAGTTTGAATTGAAGAATAGTCGTCGTTACTGGTGGCTTTATGGATTTGAACCGAAATGGTATCTTTCTCCATTCCCTCTGACTGAAGTGAACAAGGGGTATGGACTAATTCAGAATCCGGGTTGGTAATGAGGCAACGAAACATGAATAACGATATTAGAACAGTGATATGAAGAAAAATAAGATTCTGATACTGGCTTTGCTGGTTTGCATGAGCATTCCGGTCGGAGCGCAGAATACGGAGAACAACATTACAGGTATTGTCGTTGATAAATGGGGGAATCCTGTTTATGGCGCCTCGGTCAATGTGACCGGTATACCGGCCGTAAGGGTGGAAACCGATAAGGACGGCAAATTTGAGATAGCTGTTGAGGCAGGGCGGAGTTTACAGGTGGTGACAGTCGATAAAGGCTCGACCACTGTAAAGATAGAGCCTGGAAAGACGATGACCATTGTGATGGATTATGCGGCGGAAACAATCGATGTAGGTGCTAATAAAACCTTTACCCGTCAGGAATCGACTGCTGCCGTATCTACCATCTATGGTGAAGACCTTCAGAAACGGGCATCTAAGAATGTTTCCAATTCTTTGTTCGGACAAGGTTTAGGACTCACTACCCTGCAAAATGCGGATAATTACGCTACAGTAGAGCCTACTTTTTATATACGGGGGCTGCAAAGTCTTTCCAGTAGCTCTCCATTGGTGCTGGTAGACGGGTTGGAACGTGATATGAGTCTGATTACTCCGGAGGAAGTAGAGTCGGTGTCTATTCTGAAAGATGCGGCTGCCGTGGCTCTTTATGGATATAAGGGAGTGAATGGTGCGATCCTGATTACTACCAAACGGGGTAAGTACAATACGAGAGAAGTGACTTTCACTTATGACCATGTGACTAATTTCCAGGCGCGTCGCCCTCAATTTGTGGATGCGGCTACCTACGCTGAAGCCATGAATGAAGCACGCGGTTATGAAGGATTAAGTGCACGTTATGCTCCTGAAGAAGTGGAAGCATTTCGTAATGGGGCGACAGGTGGTGGAGCTTCCCGGCTGTACCCTTATCTCTATCCGAATGTAAATTGGATGGATGAGACTTTTAAAGATACCGGCATATCCAATAAGTACACGATTGAATTCAGTGGCGGGGGCGATAAGTTCCGTTATTATACGATGGCTAGTTTGCTCACCGATAAAGGATTTGTGAAGAGTGCAAATAAGAATGACGGATATTCTACTCAAAATAAATATTCGAGAGGAAATCTGCGTACCAATCTGGATGTTGACTTGACGAGCACAACCAGGTTGAAATTGAATTTACTTGGTACACTGGCTGAATCCAGTCGTCCGGGTGCTTCCGCCAACTTGTGGGATATGATTTATACATTGCCTGCTGCCGCTTTCCCGATACGTACGGAAGACGGTTCGTGGGGAGGAAGTACCACTTGGGCGGGAACACTGAATCCTGTGGCTCAATCACAGGGAGCAGCTTATAGTAAAGGACATACCCGTAACTTGTATGCCGATTTGACTCTCTCGCAAGACCTGTCCGGATTTGTGCAGGGACTGGGTGTTAACTTCCGCTTGTCTTACGACAATTATTCTTCTATTTGGGAAGATCATAGCAAATCTTTTATTTATAAAGGTTATAATACCAGATGGTCGGATGGCGGTCCGTTTTATACGACACTTTCCGGAGGAGAGGATGGAGAAATGGAAACAACTGCTGCCACAAACGACTGGGCACGCCAGTTCAACTTTGCAGGAGGTATTGACTATACCCGTTCATTTGGTAAATTCGATGTATACTCGCAACTGAAATGGGATTATGAATACCGCGATACTTATGGATTGAATACAACCGTTTACCGTCAGAACGTATCTTCGTATACTCATTTGGGATTCGACAAGAGATATTATCTGGATTTGGCATTAGTAGGATCACAATCCAGCCTGCTGGCTCCGGGACATAAATGGGCTTTCTCGCCCACTGTTTCTGCTGCATGGGTACTCTCGAAAGAGAATTTCATGAAGAATGTTTCCTGGATTGACTTTCTGAAACTAAGGGCTTCTTTCGGCATCATCAATGCAGATTATCTGCCTAGAGATGGTGATGACACGGTGTATAACTATTGGGATCAGATTTATATGACTACCGGAACGATGTACCGATTTGACTCGGGGTATAATTCAGCTTTTGGAAGTACGTACATCAATCGGTTGGCCACGGCTAACTCAACTCATGAGAAAGCATATAAATATAATGTGGGTATTGATGCCACTTTATTCAAAGGATTGAATCTGACGGTGGAAGGTTATTATCAAAGCCGGAAAGATATTTGGGTGTCTTCTGCAGGACAATATTCGGAAGTGTTAGGTATGGGAGCTCCGTTCGAGAATGCAGGTGTTGTGGATAGTTGGGGTACGGAAGTCGGTTTGGATTACACCAAACGGATCAGTGACGTGGTATTCAATATCGGCGGAAACTTTACATGGAACCGGAATGAGATCAAGGAACAAATGGAAGAGCCTCGCCTGTATGATAATCTGGTACAGACAGGCAATCGCTTGAATCAAGTGTACGGTTTAATAGCTGAAGGCTTCTTTAAAGATGAGGCGGACATAGCAAACAGTCCGACACAAAACTTCAGCAAGGTAGTGCCGGGGGATATAAAGTATAAAGATGTAAACGGTGATAAAGTAATTGATGCTAACGACGTGACTGCTATCGGGTATAGTACAGTGGCTCCGGAAATCTACTATTCGTTTCATTTGGGAGCTGAATGGAAAGGAATCGGCGTGAGTGCCATGATTCAGGGAACAGCCAACTATTCGGCCGTTTTGAATACCAAGAGTATGTTCTGGCCGTTGATTAATAACACGACGCTTTCTTCTCATTATTATGAGAACCGTTGGACACCGGAGAACCTGAATGCTAAATATCCCCGTTTGAGTTCGCAGAGCAATGCCAATAACTACCAGACTAATACGATTTGGCTGGAAGACCGTTCATTCCTGAAATTGCGTAATGTGGAAGTGTACTACAAGTTCCCGAAGCACTTGTTGCAGAAGACAAAAATACTGGGTAGTGCCAAATTGTACGTTCGCGGAGTCGATTTACTTTGTTTCGATCACATCGACGTGGCAGATCCGGAATCTTATGGTGCGACCAACCCGCTGAATAAAAGTGTGGTTGTCGGTTTGACAATAGTTTTTTAATCCTTAAAGACAAAAGTAAAGTAATGAAACTGAATAAGATAATATATGGTATTTTGTGCCTGGCTACGCTGAATGCATGCTCGGACCAAATGGAATACAAAGAATATAGCAATTATGGCGCAGATTACGTGAAACGCACCTTTGGTGATGTGGGCGGACTGGTTGCCAATATATATTTAGGACTGGATACTGACTACGGGAACTATAGCGGAGCGATTTTAGGGTCTGCCACTGATGAGTCGGAATACTCCCATACCGGCAATCAGATCGCTGATTTCTATAATGGGGCGTGGAGCCCGACCAATGCGAAAAGTAGTATGTGGACTTCCTGCTATCAACAGATAGCCAACTGTAATCTCTACCTGGATGAATTTACCGGACTGACTTTTTCGGACTATGAATTAATATCTGATTATAAAGGGGAAATGTACCGGTATAACAATTACCAATACGAAGTTCGTTTCCTGCGTGCCTATTTCTATTTCAATCTGGTACGCCAATATGGAGATGTTCCTTTCACTGACCATGTGCTGACGGCTGCTGAAGTGAATTCCTTGGAACGTCGTCCGGCACAGGAAATCTTCGATTTTATCATCTCCGAGTGCGATGAAATTAAGGATCTGATTATTGAAGATTATGAAAACCTGGGTGATTGGGAACCGTCCGGCGAATCACGTGAAACAGGACGTGCCAACAAGAGGGCCGTGTTGGCATTGAAAGCTCGGGCTGCCCTGTATGCCGCCAGTCCTTTGTTTAATACGACAGATGACAGAAACCTGTGGTATCGCGCTGCTGTTGCCAACAAAGAACTGATAGATAACTGTGTAGCAGCTAATATGTCACTGATAAATGATTATTCAGCATTATGGAGCGCTACCAGTCATAGAAATGCGCTTAGTGAATTGATTTTCGGGCGTCGTGCCACCCGTACTACCAACTCATTCGAAGGATATAATTTCCCTGTCGGATTGGAGAATTGTAACGGTGGCAACTGTCCTACCCAGACATTAGTAGATGCGTATGAGATGCAGGCTACCGGATTGCGGCCGGACGAAACAAGTGGTTATGATCCTGCTCTGCCATATTATGAAGGTCGTGATCCCCGATTTTATTTAACTATCGCCAAAAACGGAGATGAAAATTGGCCGAGCTGGAACGGCACTCCTTTGCAGATTTATCAAGGTGGAGTAAACGCCGAACCATTGAGTGGTGCTACTCCGACTGGCTATTACTTGAAGAAATATTGCCAGGCAGCTATTGATTTACGCGCCAGCACAGCATCTACGGACTATCATACATGGATAACCTTCCGTTTGGGAGAGTTTTATCTGAACTATGCGGAAGCGGTATTCAAGTATTTTGAGTTGGGAGGAAATAATACGGCTGCTTATGCCACAAATGATGAATTCACAACATCTGCCAATGCAGCAGTGAAAATGACTCGTGACCGTGCGAAAATGCCGGGATTCCCTGTCGGAATGGCTAATGATGAGTTTTGGAAGAAGTATCAGAACGAACGTATGGTAGAGCTGGCTTTCGAAGGACATCGTTTCTGGGATGTACGTCGTTGGAAAGAAGGTGACAAGCACTTTAAGAGTATCGATGAGATGAAGATAACTAGAAATCCCGACGGTACATATACCTATACCCGTAATACAGTCAATAGGCAATGGGATGATAAAATGTATTTCTTCCCGATTCCTCAAAGTGAGAGAGCGAAAAATACAAATTTGACACAAAATCCGGGATGGTAATTTATCATTGGATTTTGGAAGTATCTATTATTCATAAAACAAAAAGAACAGAGAAATGAAGAAATATCATATCATATTGGGAATGTTTTGTTTGCTGGCCGGAACCGCCTGTTCTGACGATGATCCGGTTGTGAATGGAAATAACGGCAATCAGGTAGAAGAAGAGTTGCCGCCATTGCCAACCGAAGTGATAACCGGAAGTCGTGCTATGTGGGTGAGTTATGATCCCACTCCCAATCTTGACGCTAATAATTATTCTGGAATATCATCTGCATTGATTAGTTGGCGGTTATTGAAATCAGATCCGTCGAATGTAGCTTTTGATATCTACAAGTCGGTAGACGGAGGAGCGGAGGAGAAGTTGAATAGCGAGCCTATTTCCACTGCCACCAGTTGGGCGGATGCGGATATCGATCCGGCGCAGACCAGCTGTTACCGGGTGACTTTGACCGGACAGACCGAAACGGTTTGCGAGCGTACATTCACTCCTGAAATGGCGACGAAGTTCTATCATGAAATCAGACTGAATATGAATGTGCCTGATGCATCGTTAACTTATTCTCCGGATGATATTCAGGTAGGTGATTTGGATGGTGACGGTGAATTAGAAATTGTGTTGAAGAGAGAGCCCTATGATGGAGCTAATCAAGGCGGATGGCGTAATGGTACTACTTTGCTGGAAGCTTATAAAATGGATGGAACTTTCTTGTGGCAGATCGATATGGGTATTAATATCCGTTCGGGTTCACATTACACTTCTTACATTTTATATGATTTTGACGGCGACGGGTTGTGTGAGATTGCTTTCCGTTCTTCTGAAGGTACGAAGTTTGGTGACGGAAAGATTATAACTGATGCTTTCGGGCACGTAAATGACTATCGCATTCGTGACGAGAACGGTGCAGGATGGTATTCAGGTGGTAGTCTTTACACTACTTGCGGTTTGATAATGGAAGGTCCTGAATACATTTCTATTTGCCGTGGATATGACGGACGTGAAATCACCCGTGTAGATAATATACCACGTGGTGGAGCAGGAGGAAAAGTATCTATGGCTAAACATTGGAGTGAATATTGGGGGGATGATTACGGAAATCGTATGGACCGTTACTTTATAGGAGTAGCTTATCTGGATGGTATTCCTGATGAAACTACCGGAGTAAGAACAAGTAATCCTAGCTTAATTATCAGTAGAGGGATTTATCATAACTGGCAAGTATGGGCACTTGATTTGAAAGCTAATAAATTAGAAATCCGTTGGAAGTTTGATACTGCTGAACATTCTTCAAAGTGGCTGGCAATGTGTTCGCACTGTTTCCGTGTTGCGGATTTGGACGGTGATGGGAAAGATGAAATTTTGTATGGCTCTGCGGCAATTGATGACGATGGAAGCGAGTTGTGGTGTACAGGAAACGGTCATGGCGACTGTTTGTATGTAGGGAAGTTTATCAAGAACAGTTCCGGATTACAGATTGTAGCTTCTTTTGAAGAGCCGAGCAATTATAACGGTCAGGGACATGGTTATGCCTGTCAGGTAATCGATGCAAAAGATGGTAGTCTGATAGCCGGTCACGGAGCAGGTTCAACAGCCGACGTTGGTCGTTGTATTGTGGCTGATATCGATCCGGATAGCCCTGATTTTGAGTATTGGTCTTCATTGGATGCGGGAGTGTTCAGTTGCAGCAGTGGTGCATTAGTTTCCAATACATTTCCTACTGGTATTGGTGGTGGTATTATGTATAATGTGGCAATTTATTGGAGCGGACAACCTACTAGAGAAATGTATGATCGTGCTTGCATCGTAAGTTATAAGGAAAACCCGGATGTAAACAAGACGAATAAGACTCGTTTGGTATCTTTTGGCAGTTATGGCAGTAGTCAGGGTAATCATTCTTCAAAGTATAATCCATGTTATTATGGTGATTTTCTTGGAGATTACCGTGAAGAAGTGATTCTAGGTTCGGAAGATGGTAAGTCCCTTTACATATTCTCTACCAATCATCCTACTGAATTCCGTCTTCCTCACTTGATGACCGATCATAATTATGATATGTCTCAAGCGATGCAGAATATGGGATATAACCAGGGAACTAACTTAGGTTACTATGTAGGTGCTGAAACTTTGAAAAAAGCAGAATAAAAAGGTTTTTGAATAAGAAATCTCTTATTTGATATAAGTTTGTTGAAAAAGAACAATCCGGCTAACTGTCGGGTTGTTCTTTTTACATATTTGAACGAATCGCCATATATATGGATAATATTCTATTTCTTAATTGAACGGCTCTCCCTACCTTTGTAAGGTGAGATAGCAAATATACATATGAAAAAACTCTTTATCCTTTTGTTCCTCTTCATCACTTTAGGAACAAACGCACAAGACAATAAAGTTTCCGGCCTCAACGCCCGCCAGTTTCATAAATATTGGAAGGTAGAGTCGGAATCTCTGGATTATAAAGTAACATTTCAGGGTGATACCGCTGAAATACTGTCTCCTAAAGGCCTTACCTTATGGAGGAAAGAAAAGATGAGTGGGTGGGTAACCATTGAATATGATGCGTGTGTAGTTGTAGAAAAAGAAGGAGACCGTTTGAGTGACCTGAATTGCTTTTGGATGGCTTCGGACCCCAAGTATCCTGATAATATATGGAAACGTGAGAAGTGGCGTAGCGGAATCTTTCTGAATTGTTATTCTTTGCAACTTTACTACATGGGATACGGTGGAAACGATAACTCTACTACACGCTTCCGTCGTTATGACGGCAATGAAGCAGGAATCGCAGATTCTAAAGTACGTCCTGCCATACTGAAAGAATATACAGATGCCGAACATTTGCTAAAAGCGAATCACTGGTATCACATTAAGATAACAAATGAAAATAATAGGGTTAGTTATTACATAGACGGCAAGCGACTGGTGGACTTCCGCGATGCCGAACCTCTGACAGAAGGATGGTTCGGCTTTCGCACCACCTTATCCCGTACCCGTATTACAAACTTCCGCTACGAATGTTTGCCATCCCAAACGTCTACTGTTCCTTTACATTGGATCGGCAATACTCCTGAACAAGACAAAGCTGTAAGTTTCGGAGTTCCTTTTGATGAAGGCTACCTATTTCCTGAAACTTCATTGCGACTAAAAACAGATAGAAATCAAGAGATTCCGGTAGATACTTGGCCATTGGCTTACTGGCCGGATGGTTCCGTGAAATGGAGCGGAGTTGCTGGAGTCATTCCTGCCGGAACAGAAAGACTGACATTAGAAAAAGCCCCCCGGAAAGCAAAAATTATCAATAAACAGCCTAATGCTTCTATTGCAATCACTGAAACGCCTGAAAATATTCAAATTGAAACAGGGCTGATTTCCGTATTTATTCCCCGACACGGAGATTTCCTGATTGATAGCCTATTATATAAAGGAACTAAAGTAGGAGAGAAAGCGCGTCTGATTTGTAATACTCAAAGCGAGCCGATTCAAGAACATACATCTCAAATATCTTTTACTCGTTACATAGGAGAAATAAAATCAGTAACCATAGAACGTCTGGGCTCTGTACGGGCACTTGTAAAGTTGGAAGGGATACATCGGAACAGGAACAAGAAGATTGATACAAATCACTCTGAAGGGGAAGGGAACTATGCGAATAACTCTGGTATGAACAAACTGAATAACCGTGAGTGGCTTCCTTTTGTGGTACGTCTCTACTTTTATGGTGGCAGTGAACAGATCAAAATGGTACATAGCTTCGTCTATGACGGAGATCAGAAGAAAGATTTCATTCGTAGTTTGGGTATCCGTTTCGACGTTCCTATGCGTGAAGCTCTGTATAATCGTCATATTGCTTTCTCGTGTGCAGATGGAGGAGTGTGGAGCGAGCCGGTACAACCATTGGTAGGGCGTCGCATACTCACTTTAAATAAGACAGATAATAAGAAAAACAGTAATGAAAAGAAAGATGCACAACAGAAGTCAACAGATGAACCCTCCCTGCAACAGCAGCAAATGGAAGGCAAACGTATTCCGCCTTATGAATCTTTCGATGAAAAGAACCGCTCTCTGCTCGATAACTGGGCTTCATGGAATGATTACCGTCTGTCTCAACTCACTGCCGATGCTTTCTCCATTCGTAAACGTGCCAATAACGATAATCCCTGGATAGGAACCTTTTCCGGCACACGTAGCGATGGATATACTTTTGTTGGAGATATTACCGGAGGATTAGGACTTTGTATGCATGACTTTTGGCAGTCTTATCCCTCTTCTATTGAAATTTCAGACGCACGAACCCCGGTAGCTACCCTTACCGCCTGGTTGTGGAGCCCGGAGTCCGAACCTATGGATTTGCGGCATTATGATCGTATAGCTCATGACCTGAATGCCAGCTATGAAGATGTTCAGGAGGGCATGAATACGCCATACGGCATTGCCCGTACAACTACGTTTACACTGATCCCACAAAGTGGATATACCGGGAAAAAGGCTTTTGCTGATTATGCCAAACAATTTTCTAGCTCTAGTCTGTTACTGCCAACCCCGAATTATCTTCATGCCCGCCAAGCTTTCGGGATATGGAGTCTCCCTGACCGTACCACTCCATTCCGTACTCGTGTAGAAGACCGCTTGGATGCTTACATTGACTTCTATCAGAAAGCAATCGAACAAAACAAGTGGTACGGTTTCTGGAATTATGGTGATGTGATGCACGCTTATGACCCCGTTCGTCATACCTGGCGTTACGATGTCGGAGGATTTGCCTGGGACAATACGGAACTGGCTTCTAATATGTGGCTATGGTATAATTTCCTGCGTACCGGGCGTATTGATATTTGGCGTATGGCAGAAGCTATGACGCGTCATACAGGCGAAGTGGATGTCTATCATATCGGTCCCAATGCCGGATTAGGCAGTCGGCATAATGTAAGTCATTGGGGATGCGGAGCAAAAGAAGCGCGAATCAGCCAGGCCGCCTGGAACCGTTTCTACTATTACCTTACTACGGACGAACGTTGCGGTGATTTAATGACTGAAGTGAAGGATGCCGACCACAAACTCTATGAACTGGATCCTATGCGCCTAGCCCAACCTCGCAGTGAATATCCTTGTACCGCTCCCGCCCGTTTGCGTATCGGCCCCGACTGGCTGGCTTATGCCGGTAATTGGATGACAGAATGGGAGCGCACAGGTAACACAACTTATCGTGATAAAATAATAGCAGGAATGAAAAGCATTGCCGCCCTGCCTAACCGCCTTTTTACCGGTCCCAAAGCTCTAGGATTTGATCCGTCAACAGGGATCATCACAACCGAATGTGACCCCAAACTGGAAACAACCAACCATTTAATGACGATCATGGGCGGATTTGAGATAGCCAATGAAATGATGCGTATGATTGATATACCCGAATGGAAAGACGCCTGGCTTGACCATGCTGCACGTTACAAGAAGAAAGCATGGGAGCTTAGCCATAGCCGTTTTCGTGTTTCCCGCCTGATGGCTTACGCAGCTTATCACTTGCGTAATACCCAAATGGCTGAAGAAGCCTGGAAAGATTTGTTTACCCGGTTGGAACATACACCTGCACCGCCTTTCCGCATCACTACCATACTTCCGCCGGAAGTACCGTCTCTATTAGATGAATGTACGAGCATCAGCACGAATGATGCTGCTCTTTGGAGTCTGGATGCTATTTATATGCAGGAAGTTATTCCAATAGATAACTGAACGAGTGTAAAGTAGCACTAGTTGCTTCCCAATCTATTAATAGCAAAGTTCTTCCGCATTAAGGGTAAACTTCCTTTCTTTTAATACCAAACTTACAATCAACTTATTATAAACTATAAACGCAAGTTCTGTTTTTATAAATGAAGCTTTTGATTATAAAAACAAAACTTGCATTTTTATAAACGGAACTTGCGTTTATAGATTAGTCTTAAGCAACTGATACTTTGGTACTAATCCAAAAGAAGTTTGCAAAGGGATAAGAGTAACTTTTCTATTAATAGATTACGGGATAGATAGCGTACTTTATCCCTTATGTTCTTACTTTAAGTAATTCTTTAACGGGCAATCGCTCTTTTTCAACCCTTCAACAATGCTTTTCGCATTCATGTGCGCTCCTTTCAAAGAAGAGTGTGTATGGTCATGATTATAGTAAGTTGCTGCTTTCTTCACACCTTTCTTTTTTAGTTTATCGGCACTAATCTTATTCAGATCGATAAAATAAGCTCCCGTAGCTTCCGCAGCTTCACGTGTCCACTTGCCAAAAGACTCGGTATTACGTTCTATTTTTCCATCTTTCCATTTGTTGCGTGGCGTATGACTAAGAACGATGGGAATGGCGCCTTTCTCCTGAACATCCATGATGAACTTCCGAAGATACCAGCCAAACGTATAAATTACCTGATACTTACCAGTCTTTTCCATTAGAAATACTTTGCTTTCATCACCGGAACCACGCAATTCGGCACGGGCTTTCCCTTTGTTTATATCTCCTGCATCATTATGTCCGAACTGAATCAGAACGAAGTCCCCCGGTTGCAAGGCATTGTATACCTTATCCCAACGACCTTCATCGAGGAAAGTACGTGCACTACGTCCTGCCATCGCACGATTTTCTACAGAAATTTTATTTAGATTGAACTCGTCAGCAATTACGCTTCCCCAACCCCACATACCGTTTTTGTCTTTATCTTCATTTCTGACCGTACTATCTCCGATAGTAAACAATACCGGACGTCCCTCTTTCCGACTGGAACCTGTCACTGTATCTTTCTCAACAGGTTTCAGATAATTGGCTAATTCCAGTCCTTCATACGCACGTATTCCGTCAGCAGCAGATTCAGCATTTACTTTAGCACCGAAAGCACTTGTATGTATACGGTCGATGTAGAACATATATTTCACCTTATTCTTGCCGAACTTTTCAAATTTGCGGGCACTGATATCATTCAAATCAATAAAAGGAACATGCTGTTCTTCGGCTACTTGCTTTGCCCACAATCCAAAAGTCTTGTTGACACGTGTGATGATGGTGCTGTCTTTGTCTTCCCAAGCATTGCGGGGAGTAAGCGAAAAAAGGATCGGATGAGCACCTTTGGCTTTTACATCTTGAATGAAACGACGCATATATTCCCCGTAGGTATATACGGTTTCTTTTACTCCGGTTTCTTTAATCGTTACGTTCAGTGTATCTTTGCCAATTCCGGGAATGGAAGCACGGGCACGTCCGCTGTCGTATGGGCCGTTGTCATTGTGCCCTAGTTCGATGATAACCCAGTCTCCCGGGCGTACTCCTTTGATTACATCCGGCCATAAACGGTTATAGAAAGTACGGCTACTGGTTCCACCCAGTGCATGATTTTCTACAGTAATCCGGTTAGAGTCGAAATAATCGCCTGCATAATAGCCCCATCCCCATTGTCCGTTGTTGCCGTTTCCTAAAGTTCCGGTACGCATGGTAGAGTTACCTACCAGAAACAGAACAGGGTTGTCACCTTTCCGGCTCGAACCGGCTTCCGGTCGCGAGGTACGTGCTTTATTCAGGCTGTCCAGCGTGTTGTCAATTACTTGATTGACATCTGCCATGGGAGCGGAAACTTTATTTTGCGCTTGCAGTTGCAAACTGAATGTAATGGCCGTCAGCCAACATATATACGGGAATAATTTGTTTTTCATGAATCTGTTTTTTTGAAATCCCTCACTGACCGGTGTCTAAACAGTCAGTGAGGGAACTAGCTACTAACTAACCTCTAACTAAACCTAATGAATGATTATCTTTAAACCTAATGAAAAAACTGTCTATGTTATTTTAATTTATAAACTTCTGTTCCGGCAAGCAGGAAACAACCGACTCCGTAGTCTTCAAAGTCGGGCACACTCTTATAAGTAACCGGCTGTCCGTCTTTAGGCTCTTTGCCTGTTCCCTGCACATATCCCAGGAATCCGTTCGGATGTACGGCATCTTTCACCATAGCGTTCCATGCTTTTAAAAGGACGGGAAGATATTCTCTGCGGTCGAGTAATCCGTTGCGCACTCCCCAAGCCATACCGTATACAAACAGTGCTGTTCCGGAAGTCTCTTTACCTCCGAAGTTCGTCGGATCATGAAGACTCACATTCCAGAAACCATCTTCACGCTGACATTTTTTAAGTGCTTTGCTCATAGCGAGAAAATCATTTATATAGTCCTGGCGATGTGTTTCATTAGTAGGGATTTCATCCAATACCCGTACAAGAGCTGCATATACCCAGCCATTTCCACGACTCCAGTAGCAATCTTCTCCATTCGGTTCTTTGTAAGGAGGATCAAAGTCCTGATCGCGCCACCATAAGCAATCTTTAGGATTATACATTCCGGCTTCTCCGTGCACGTTACGAGTGTAAGAATACATATCCCACATCTTATCATAGTATTTCTGTTCACCGGTCATTTTTCCAAACTTTGCGTAGATTGGCATTGCCATTTGGATAGCGTCAATCCACCACCAATCGTTCACCTGGGGAGTGTTGACTACCATATCGATACTTGCTTTTATATTCCGGATCATATTTGGGTCGGACGGACACATATTATAAAGGTCGATATACGTTTGTCCGCAGCAATGGTCGTCTGCGTTACGGGTCGTATTGCCGTTTCTCATTCCCCATTTGTGGAAATCAGCCCAATCGTAGGCATACTTATAATAATCCTCACGCGGGTAAATGCCATACAGAGCCATTAATCCTTCATAATATACGCCTCTCGTCCATATATTGCTTGGACGGACTCTGCCATAGAAAGAAGGCAATGTGTAATCGGCATACTTTTTCATAAAGTAGTCGTTTACTTTTACGATAGTCTCTAAAGTCTCTTTTTGTGCAGGTAACTCTTGTGCCATGACCGGCTTTCCTGTCATAAGACAAAGAAGGGTTACTGTAAAGAATGAGAGTAGTGATTTCTTCATGGTGAAATAATTCTGTTTTATTAATTGGGTGTTCATTCTAATTTTCATTGGCAAAGATAAGGGACGCACTTTTCTTTTTCAATGGATTTCCGTTCAGATATATTCATTTTTGTTCACCAGGTAGTTATAATGCGGTTTAAAAGTGGGCTATATGATGATTTCTACATAGATATGTACAATATTCTATTTTATAAGTAGGCTGTGCCGCTTACTTTTGTGTTGTAAATTGATTAACGATAAAACTATGAAATGCATAAGTGCTTTTTTAAGTCTGTGTCTGATAGCTGCTTTTGTAGTGGCGCAGCCGAACTATGACTTTTCGAAACTGAAACGCGAACATTTGGGACGCGGTGTAATTGCCATCAGAGAGAATCCATCTACTGTTGCCGTGTCTTGGCGTTATCTGTCCTCCGACCCGATGGACGAATCTTTTGATGTTTATAGAAACGGTGAAAAGGTAAACAAATATCCGATAAGAAATGCGACTTTCTTTCAGGATATATATAAAGGTACGGAATCCGTACTTTATACCGTCAAAGCTATCCAATCAAAAACGGAAAGCTGTTATCAATTGCCGTCCGATGCTCCGGCAGGTTATCTGAACATCCCGCTGAATCGTCCTGAAAACGGTACGACTCCGGCAGGACAAAGTTATTTCTATGCTCCTAATGATGCCAGTATCGGCGATGTAGACGGTGACGGGGAATATGAGATTATCTTGAAATGGGATCCGTCGAACGCACACGATAATTCGCATGACGGTTACACCGGAGAGGTATATTTCGATTGTTATAAATTAAACGGGCAACATTTATGGCGCATTAATCTGGGACGTAATATACGTGCCGGTGCACACTACACCCAGTTTATGGTGTTTGACCTCGATGGTGACGGTAAAGCGGAAGTAGTAATGAAAACCGCCGACGGAACAGTGGACGGAAAAGGAAAAGTGATTGGAGATGCGCAAGCTGACTATCGGAATGAACAGGGACGTATTTTGACCGGACCGGAATATCTGACTGTCTTCAACGGACTGACAGGAGAAGCGATGCAAACGATTGATTACGTACCGGGAAGAGGAAACCTGATGGACTGGGGAGACAATCGTGGTAATCGTAGTGACCGCTTTTTGGCTTGCGTAGCCTATCTCGACGGCATCCATCCTAGTGTTGTGATGTGTCGTGGATATTATACCCGTACAGTATTGGCAGCATACGACTGGAATGGAAAGGAACTGAAAGAACGCTGGATTTTCGATAGTAACCATCCCGGTTGTGAAGACTATGCCGGACAAGGTAATCATAACCTTCGGGTAGGTGACGTAGATGGTGACGGATGCGATGAGATTATCTACGGCTCGTGTGCCATCGACCATAATGGCAAAGGATTGTACACAACGAAGATGGGACATGGAGACGCGATTCATCTGACTCATTTCGATCCTTCCCGCAAAGGGTTGCAAGTATGGGACTGTCACGAAAACAAGCGTGACGGAAGTACGTACAGAGATGCGGCAACCGGAGAAATCCTTTTCCAGATAAAAGATAGTACAGATGTCGGGCGTTGCATGGCGGCTGATATTGACCCGACCCAACCGGGCGTTGAAATGTGGTCTCTTGCTTCCGGAGGAATAAGAAATATAAAAGGAGAAGTGGTGAAAGCCCGTGTCAGAGGATTGTCATGTAATATGGCTGTCTGGTGGGACGGTGATTTACTGCGCGAACTATTGGATAGAAATATAGTCAGCAAATATAATTGGAAGAAAGGAGTCTGTGAGCGTATAGCCATTTTCGAAGGAGCTCTTTCCAACAACGGAACGAAGGCAACACCTTGCCTGCAAGGAGATATTGTAGGCGACTGGCGGGAAGAAGTACTGTTGCGCACAGCCGATAATACCGCTTTGCGGCTTTATGTCTCTACTATTCCCACTGATTACCGCTTCCATACCTTTTTGGAGGATCCTGTTTATCGCATCAGTATCGCTACCCAGAACGTAGCCTACAACCAGCCGACACAACCGGGATTCTACTTTGGACCGGATTTGCAGGGAACCCTATTCAGAGGATGTAAAATATCTAAAAAATAAAATATGAATATTCGTATCATAGCCATTGCTTCGTTGCTGATAGCTTTGCCTGTCAGCGCACAGAAAAAGAAAACTGTAGTGAATGACTCAAACACCCCTTTGCATTTATTGCAACCTGCTTATCAGGGTACTTATGGTGATTTGACACCGGAACAGGTAAAGAAAGAGGTAGACCGTGTATTTGCTTATATAGATAAGGAGACTCCCGCCCGTGTGGTAGACAAGAATACGGGTAAAGTGATTACCAACTATACAACGATGGGAGAGGAGGCACAACTGGAGCGTGGAGCTTTTCGTTTGGCAAGTTATGAATGGGGAGTGACCTATTCTGCCTTGATAGCGGCATCCGAAGCTACGGGTGACACACGCTATATGGATTATGTACAGAATCGTTTTCGTTTTCTGGCCGAAGTAGCACCGCATTTCAAGCGTGTTTATAAAGAAAAGGGTACAACGGACCCGCAGTTGCTTCAAATCCTCACTCCGCACGCACTGGATGATGCGGGAGCCGTATGCGCGGCGATGGTGAAAGTCCGTTTGAAAGATCCTTCGCTTCCTGTGGATGAACTGATACGTAATTATTTTGATTTCATCATTAATAAAGAGTATCGTCTGGCAGATGGAACTTTTGCACGCAACCGTCCGCAGCATAACACTCTTTGGCTGGATGATATGTTTATGGGTATTCCGGCAGTAGCACAAATGAGTTATTATGACAAGAAGCAAAAAGATAAATATCTGGCAGAAGCAGTGAGGCAATTCCTGCAATTTGCCGACCGCATGTTTATCCCCGAAAAAGGACTGTATCGTCACGGATGGGTGGAAAGCAGTAGCGATCATCCTGCTTTTTGTTGGGCGCGCGCCAACGGTTGGGCTATGTTGACGGCTTGCGAACTGCTCGACGTTCTACCGGAAGACTATCCTCAACGTGCGAAAGTGATGGATTATTTCCGGGCTCATGTACGTGGAGTGACAGCCTTACAAAGCGGAGAGGGACTTTGGCACCAACTGCTCGACCGGAATGATTCTTACCTGGAAACTTCCGCTACTGCGATATATGTATACTGTCTGGCACACGCCATCAATAAAGGATGGATTGACGCCATTGCTTACGGACCGGTTGCTCATCTGGGATGGCATGCCGTAGCCGGCAAGATAAATGTGGAGGGGCAAGTGGAAGGAACCTGTGTCGGTACGGGAATGGCTTTCGACCCCGCTTTTTACTATTACCGTCCGGTCAATGTATATGCGGCTCATGGTTACGGACCGGTTCTTTGGGCAGGTGCGGAAATGATTCGCTTGTTGAAAAATCAATATCCACAGATGAATGACAGTGCCGTTCAATACTACCAGGTGAAACAAAAGACGACAGCACCTATTTTTGCTATCGACACAGAAGAAAAGAAAGATTAACTTTAAATAGATTGAAACCATGAAACGAGAAGCATTTAAAATGTATTTGAAACCCGGATGTGAAGCCGAATATGAAAAAAGACATGCTGCCATCTGGCCCGAACTGAAAGCACTGCTTTCACAGAATGGAGTGTCGGACTATTCGATTTATTGGGATAAAGAAACAAATATCCTGTTTGCTTTCCAAAAAACGGAAGGGGGAGCAGGTTCGCAGGATTTAGGTAATACGGAAATCGTACAGAAATGGTGGGACTATATGGCGGATATCATGGAAGTGAATCCGGACAATTCACCGGTATCCATTCCTTTGCCGGAAGTATTCCACATGGATTGAGTTTTCAGTAATTCTATCAGTCTGTAATTTTTTAGACGCGGATTACACGAATGACACAGATTTAAGAATAAAAAATCCGCGTCATTCGTGTAATCCGCGTCTAAATAATGGTAGTAATTGCTCTTTAGCATATCCGCTTCCTACTATTTAATGGAGTGTTTCTTTTATTATCTCAACTATCTTGATTATTTTTGTCCTACATTTATTATTAATCTTGGAATCTATATGACGCAAAGACACCTTTTAGTTTTCACTTTCCTTGTTAGCTTTGTACTGAATGCCTATAGTGCAATAGAGCTTCGTTCTACACAAATGAGAACTAGTGACGGTCTTCCCAACAACTCTATCCGATACATCTATCAGGATAGCAAAGGCTTTTTGTGGCTGGCTACCTTGAACGGATTAAGTCGTTATGATGGCAACTCTTTCCTGACCTTTCGTCCGGAAGCCGGAGATAAAGTGTCTTTGGCCGACAACCGGATTTACGATCTCACAGAAGATAAAGATGGCTTTTTATGGATTTCCACTACACCTGAACTATATAGCTGCTATGATTTGCAACGTGCCCGTTTTGTTGATTACACGGGTTGCGGCGAGTTAAGGCAGAATTACTCTACTGTATTTGTTACAGCCAACGGAGACGTATGGTTATCACATCAAGGCAATGGTTGCCGACGTATGGTGCATCAGAAAAACGGTGAAATGACATCCACCGTATTCAGGACAGAACGTGGAAACCTGCCGGACAACCGGGTGAAATTCGTGAATGAAGATGCCAGTGGACGTATCTGGATCGGCACTCAATGCGGATTAGTTTCTGTCTCCAATGGACAATATCGGATAGAAGACCGGTTGATTCATTTCACTTCTTCTCTGGCTTATAAGGATGACATGTATTTCCTTACGGCAGATGGAGATATTTATTATTACCATTCGGCTACGCAGAAGATGCAGAAGCTGGCTGCCCTTTCAACCGTTGCAGGGCAGACGTCGCCTACCGGAAATTTCTTGTTGAAAGATAAATGGATGATTCTGACTACGACCGGAGTATATACTTATGATTTTACGACCGGAGAAGTAGCCGCTGACCCCCGTCTGAATATTAAAAAGGGCGAACTGATTCGCGACAACCACGGAGACTATTGGATATATAATCATACAGGACACCTCACCTATGTGGTTGCCGCAACCGGTGAAAGTAAAGATTTCCAGTTGATCCCTCAAGATAAGATCAGTTACATCGACTTCGAACGTTATCATATCGTACATGATTCCCGCGGAATCATCTGGATTTCTACCTATGGGAATGGGCTTTTTGCTTATAACACAGCCGAAGATAAACTGGAACATTTCGTTGCCAACATCAACGATCAAAGTCATATCAGTTCGGATTTCCTGCAATATGTCATGGAAGATCGTGCCGGTGGCATCTGGGTAGCTTCGGAATATTCGGGTTTATCCCGCATTTCAGTGTTGAATGAAGGAACTTCCCGCATCTATCCCGAGTCCCGTGAACTGTTCGACCGTTCGAATACCATCCGTATGTTGACCAAGATGTCTAATGGCGATATTTGGGTAGGTACGCGTAAAGGCGGACTTTATACCTTTGACGCAAATCTTCAGTCGAAAATGACGAATCAATATTTTCATTCCAATATTTATGCAATCGCTGAAGATCGCCAGGGACGGATGTGGACTGGAACCCGTGGTAATGGATTGAAGGTGGGAGATACCTGGTATTATAATACCCCGTCCGACCCAACTTCATTGTCGGATAATAACGTTTTTGCTATTTATCGCGATCGTAAAGACCGTATGTGGGTGGGTACATTCGGCGGAGGGCTCGAATTGGCTGAACCTACTTCTGACGGGAAATATAAATTCCGGCATTTCTTCCAGCAAACGTTCGGAATGAGGATGGTGCGTGTGATAGAAGAAGATGAAAACGGAATGGTCTGGGTAGGAACCAGTGAGGGGATTTGTATCTTTCATCCGGACTCACTGATTGCGGATGGTGATAATTATCATCTCTTCAGTTATACAAACGGAAAATTCTGCAGTAATGAAATCAAATGTATCTATCGTGATACGAAGGGACGTATGTGGATTGGTACTTCCGGTTCGGGACTGAACCTCTGTACGCCGCAGGACGACTATCATTCATTGAAATATGAGCATTACGGAACTTCCGAAGGGTTGGTCAACGATGTGATCCAGTCTGTTCTGGGAGATAGAAAAGGAAACCTTTGGGTAGCGACTGAATATGGAATTTCCAAGTTCACCCCGTCCACCCGTTCTTTTGAGAACTATTTCTTTTCTTCCTATACTTTAGGAAATGTGTATAGTGAGAATAGTGCCTGTATGCGTGAAGACGGGAAATTGCTTTTTGGTACAAACTATGGATTAATTGTGATCGACCCTGAAAAGATACAAGATAGTGAAACGTTTTCTCCGGTTGTTTTCACTGATTTGTACGTCAATGGGACCCAGATGAATCCGCAGATGGAGGATTCTCCTTTAAAACAGTCTCTTGCTTATTCGGATGAAATTACGCTGAAATATTTTCAAAACTCATTCCTGATAGATTTCTCCACTTTCGACTATTCGGATAGCGGACATACGAAATATATGTATTGGTTGGAAAACTACGACCAGGGATGGAGTGCTCCTTCTCCACTGAATTTCGCCTCCTTTAAGTACCTGAATCCGGGAACCTACATACTTCATGTCAAGTCCAGCAATGGATCGGGTATATGGAACGACAGTGAGACTACACTGAAGATCGTAGTCGTCCCACCGTTTTGGAAGACTAACTGGGCAATGTTGTGCTATGTTCTGTTATTGATGGTAGCCTTGTATTTTGCCTTCCGCATCGTCCGCAACTTTAATGGTTTGCGTAACCGTATTAACGTAGAGAAGCAACTGACTGAATATAAGCTGGTCTTCTTCACCAATATTTCTCATGAATTCCGTACGCCGCTTACTTTAATCCAGGGAGCTTTGGAGAAAATTCAGCGTGTCACGGATATTCCGCGCGAATTGATATATCCTCTGAAAACAATGGATAAGAGTACGCAACGTATGTTGAGACTCATCAACCAGTTATTGGAATTCAGAAAGATGCAGAATAATAAACTGGCGCTTTCTTTAGAGGAAACAGATGTCATCTCTTTCCTTTATGAAATATTTTTGAGTTTCGGCGACGTGGCGGAACAGAAGAATATGAACTTCCGTTTCTTGCCTTCGGTGCCATCTTATAAGATGTTTATTGATAAAGGTAATTTGGATAAGGTGACTTATAACCTGCTTTCAAATGCATTTAAATATACTCCTTCCAACGGAACGATTATTCTTTCGGTGAATGTGGACGAAGGGAAGCAAACATTGCAGATTCAGGTTTCGGATACGGGAGTGGGGATTCCTAAAGAGAAACAGAATGAATTGTTCAAGCGGTTTATGCAGAGTAATTTCTCCGGTGACAGTATTGGAGTCGGTCTGCATTTGAGCCACGAACTGGTGCAGGTGCATAAAGGTACGATTGAGTATAAAGACAATGAAGGTGGCGGTTCTGTATTTACCGTATGTATTCCGACAGATAAGACGGTGTATTCGGAGAAAGACTTCCTTGTTCCGGGCAACGTATTGCTGAAAGAGGCAGACGGTCACGTACATCATTTGTTACAGCTTTCGGAAGAGCTTCCTGACCCGGAAAAGATGGCTGCTCCTTTGAACAAACGGAAAGTGCTGATTATTGAAGATGATAATGATATCCGTGAGTTTCTACGGGAAGAAATTGGCGCATACTTTGAAGTGGAAGTGGCTGCCGACGGCACGTCCGGATTTGAAAAGGCCCGTACGTATGATGCCGACCTGATTATCTGTGATGTTCTGATGCCGGGAATGACCGGATTTGAAGTGACCAAGAAACTAAAAACAGATTTTGATACGAGTCATATTCCCATTATCCTTCTGACTGCGTTGAACTCACCGGAAAAGCATCTGGAAGGAATTGAGGCAGGTGCGGATGCATACATCGCCAAACCATTCAGCGTTAAACTGCTGTTGGCACGTGTATTCCGTTTGATCGAACAGCGTGATAAATTGCGTGAGAAGTTCTCCAACGAACCGGGTATTGTGCGACCGGCTATGTGTACTACCGAACGGGATAAAGAATTTGCAGACCGCTTGGCTGCCATTCTCGAACAGAATCTTGCCCGCCCGGAATTTTCTATTGATGAGTTTGCGCAGCTTATGAAGTTGGGACGAACCGTTTTTTATCGGAAATTACGCGGCGTAACAGGATATTCGCCTAATGAATATTTGCGTGTGGTGCGAATGAAGAAAGCGGCGGAGTTGTTGCTGTCAGAAGATAATCTAACGGTTGCGGAAGTCTCTTACAAGGTAGGCATCAGTGATCCTTTTTATTTCAGCAAATGCTTTAAAGCACAGTTTGGGGTGGCACCATCGGTTTATCAGCGTGGTGTGAATAATGAAGGAATAAATGAAAAAAATGAGTGATAAGGATTCAAAAAGGAACGGTATGAAAAGAAGAGATTTTGTTTGCTTGGTATCATAATATATTCTAAAATTACTGCTTGTCTTGTAATTCACGCAATACATCATTTATAATATAAGTATCACTCATTAGATGCAGTCCGTAACGGGAGTCATGTAACATGGCACATACATTCGTTTCATAAAACAGATTTAATGCTCTTTCCGGGCTTATCTCCAATCGGGCTGATAATAATAGGACGATGCGACTGATTTTTCTCCAAAGTACTTGTTCTCTCATTTGTTACCTCCTTTTCTGTCCATAGTATCCAGTGGAAAACTATTATCAAAATGTAGATATGTATCAATGAGTTGCTGATTGAGCAAACATATCTGATGATTAGGTTGTGCATATACCAATTGCCCGAGGGCTTGCTCTATGGTGATAATGTCGTTAAGGTAATCTTCTATGGTGTCAATAACCCGATCGTTTGCTACGCCTCCTTCTATAATATCATAATCTTTCCAAGGCTGTTTTCCATTCCTACTAGCGACAATAAAATTCAACCAATGCTGATCGTAAGCATCAAAACGAAGTAGCTTGAATCCAGCTTTTATAGCTGCATCCATATCAAATTCGTATACATTAATCCATGCAGTAGTACTTGCCCGTAATAGTTGTACGCGGGCAGCCCACTGTTCTGCTTGTGAGCGTAGTGAGGTTAGATAAAAACCTCTACCGAAATCTAAATCGGCACGTCCCACTTTGGCTAAGGGATGCTCTATAGAAAGGGTGGAGCCATGATAAAGTGTTATTTTCATCCCTTCTCGCCCTCCTGTGCCTCCCAGTTCTTCAAAGCCTCGACCACATCCTCGCCTACATGTTTTAGACTTTGTGTGTGCATCACTTCGTAATTGTCCAGTAGAAGACGTTTGATTAGATTCATTTTCTCTAAACGTCGGCGCATTTCCATAGGAGAAATTCCCATTTCGCGTGCTCCAGCTTCTATTGCCATGACTGCAAAGTGAATCTTTTCACTTTCTAGGATATCCGGTTGTTTACACATAAGCGTTAAAATTCAGTTTATGAACAAAGATACTTGATGGCAGGCAAATAAACAACATTGCCGGAACTTTTTTATTTGATTGTTTCGAGAAACTCAACTTCGATGATTCTCAACTGGTGTTTGCTACTGCTTTTTTCCAATTCCATTGTATTGGCCGCTATAGCCTCTACTTCGATAATCTGTCCGAAAGCATCTTTGTCACTGGTGTTTCCTTTCAAGCGGATGGTTATCGTATTAGCACGTACGGGCTTTTCTACATTGAGATGAATATATCCCAGGCTTTTATCCGTGTTTCCGCTCCAAATCAAGGTGTTGCCGGCATATACTTCCAGCGGGTAACTTCGTGAACGCCATCCTTGCAGTTTGATGCATATATCGTCTATTTCGGCATCTCTTTCCAATGTATAGGTAATCCATGCAGTGCTTAGTTTACCGTCATTCTTCCATTCGGTCAGTTCGATATCATCGTAGCTTTTTTCAGCATCATTATTGTTGGAACCGGCTTTTGCCGAAACGATTCGTACACCCTTTTTGCTGTCTTTGTAAGAAGGGGTAGAAGGTGTTTCTCCTCTATCCAGTCTGCCTTTCAAAGTGGCCTGCGGAAGATAGGTACTCAAACCTCCGGTCACTTTTACAGGCACCGTTTCCAATGTGAGAGAGGCACTTAGAAGTCCTTTAGCCTGTGCTGTCAGAGTTACTTTTCCGGCAGCCGTCGTGCTGCGGATCAGTGCGCGGTTGATACCACATTCTACCGGAAGGTTTGTATCAAGAATATGATTGTTTTTACCTTGAGCAATACCTCCGCGCCATTCCGCCTGACCCTTGAGTGTGAACTGAATAGTGCGGTTGTCCAACGGACAACGTTGTCCGTCTTTATCTACCACTTCCACCTGTATCAATGTCATATCCGCACCGTCTGCATGAAAGCCTTCGGGGTTTTGGATAGCGGTAAGTTTCAGACTGGCAGGTTCACCGGCTGTATTTACAGCATAACGACTGATTTCTTTCCCTGCTTTATTGTAGCTGACAGCTTCCAGTTTGCCCGGTTTGAAGGCTACGTTGTCGAAAGTAAAGAGAAAATTGTATTGGCGTTTGCCTTTACCCAGGGAGTTACCATTCAGGAAAAGCTCCACCTCTTCTCCGGTAGATACTACCTGCACAGGTTTTACCGTATTATCCGGATAGTTCCAGTGTCCGATGATGTAGGTCTGGTCTTTTTCCGTATCTACCCATCCGTCCCACATTACCTGATGTGCGTAGAAAGCATCTTTTTCGATACGCATCGCGTCCGTCACTCCACTTCTTCGGTAGTTTTCCGCACCCCGGTAGTGGGTATTGGTGTCGGAGAAGATAATTTTAGTACCGCCGGAGCTGACTCTGTTACCCGTTCCGGGACGCTCACGCCAATAATCATACCAGCGGGCTATCATGGTGATGGCAAGTTCATCTTGGTTGCGGTTATAGTCAGTGGCCGGTTGTCCTTTATAAAGTGGTCCGTCACCTTCTTTGTGGAAAGGATAGCTATATTCATCCCAGTACTTTCTTAAACCTTCGTCGCGGCAATATTCGGTCGCCCACATCGGATGATGTTCGCTTCTGTTGATGTACAGCATTTCGCCACCGTATTCCGCTTCGCGGATATCCAACATTTCACGTGATCCGATGGCACGTCCGCCGAACGGGTCGTATTTGTCGCGGACAGCTTTCATTTCTATCATGTGTTCGCGGCTGATGGCTTTGTTGCCACATTCGTAGAACAGGATACTCGGATTATTACGGTTGTAGATAATCGCGTCTCGCATCAACTCCACCCGTTGTTCCCATTGACGTCCTTCACGGTCTTTTTCTGCATCTCCGGCAGGCATTGCCTGTATCAGACCTACACGGTCGCAGGATTCTACATCCTGTTTCCACGGAGTAGCGTGCATCCAGCGAACCAGATTCGCGTTTCCTTTCACCATCAGGTCATTAGAAAAATCGCTCAACCAGGCAGGTACGGACAGACCTACTGCCGGCCATTCGTTGCTGGTGCGCTGTGCATACCCTTTCATTTGGATAACACGGTCGTTCAACCATATCTTTCCTTCCGCGAAGCGGGTCTTGCGGAAGCCGGTGCGGGTACTGACTTCGTCGAATATCTGATTATTATCATCTTTCAAAGCGGTTTTTACCGTATACAAGTAACCATATCCCCAACTCCAGAAGTGAAGATTATGAAGGATGGCAGATGCTTTTACCGTCTGCGGTCGTTCCACTGGAACTTAGAGTTAGTTCCTTCTTCTCTGTACATCCAGTCGTTGTCGGTGCGAACGGCAATCACGTTCTCACCCTCTTTGATATGTGGAGTCAGGTCGAACCCTACCGCCATAACACCGTTTTCGTGTCTGCCTAGATAATGTCCGTTAAGATAGAAGTCTCCGCGTTGGCGTACTCCTTCAAATTCGACGAATACTTTCTGATTACTTTTCAGTTCCGGAATCTGGAAACTCTTGCGATACCATACCACTGTATCTGTCAATTGTTCAATGGAAAGTTTGAATGCTTCATCTTCATTGAAGGCATGGGGCAAAGTTACTTGTTTCCATTTACTGTCGTCGAATTTTGTATCTTTGGCTTTAGGAAAGTCTCCTATCCGCAGCTTCCATTCGCTGTTGAAATTGTATTTTTTGCGTTCGGATGCCTGTATATTAATGGCGGACAGTATAGCCAGGAGAAATGTGAAAAGAAATAATTTGTGTTTCATGATAGTCTCTTAACTTACTTGAATTGATATCCTCTGAAAGTACCTTTCATTTTTATAAGGTCCGGTCCGAAATAGAATCCCGGTTGTGTTGGCTGGTTATAGCCTACATTTTGGGTAGCGATACTGATTCTGTATATCGGTTCTTCAAGGAAGGTGTGGAATCTGTATTCGGTCGGAATAGTCGAAACGTAGAGCCGGAGAGCAGCGTTGTTCTCGGAGCGTACGAGTACTTCTTCCCGCCAATCGCCTATAATGTCACCTTGGAGACAAGGATTCGATTTCGTTCCATTGTTGAAAAGAGTTCCTGTGAATTTGACAAGCGGAACAAACTTTTTGTTTTCCCAGTCGTATTTAATAATCATGTTTCTATCCAATAGTTCGCGTAATAGGTCTCCATCCCACCAGACAGCCATATTGGTCGGCATATTTCTCATTTTAGGGGCTATGATTTCTCCTTTTACGTTTCGAATTCCTTGTGAATCTCCTGACCACATTTCCACACCCGGATGAGTCGGGTCAATGTCGGCGGCCATACAACGTCCTACATCGGTATTGCTTTTTATCTGTAATAACACTTCTCCGGTGGCGGCATCTCTGTACGTACTTCCGTCACGTTTGTTTTCGTGGCAGTCCCATACTTGCAGACCTTTACGGGAAGGGTCAAAATGTGTCAGGTGGATGGCGTCTCCATGTCCCATTCGGGTAGAATAAAGTCCTTTGCCGTTGTGGTCGATAGCACAGGAACCGTAAATAATTTCGTCGCATCCGTCACCATCCACATCGCCTACACGCAGATTGTGGTTTCCTTGTCCGGCGTACTGCTCGCATCCGGGATGGTTGCTGTCGAATACCCATCGGTTCTTCAGTTCTTTTCCGTTCCAGTCGAAGGCCGCCAGAACGGTGCGTGTGTAGTAGCCTCGGCACATGACAACACTTGGGTGTACTCCGTCAAGATAGGCTACACAAGCCAGGAAGCGGTCGCTTCGGTTACCTTTTGCGTCTCCCCAGTCGGCAACGTTGCCGCGGGCAGGGATATAGTCGATGGTATGTAAGGCTTCACCGGTGTCTCCTGAAAAAACAGTCAGGTATTCTTTGCCTTTCAGAATACGTCCTTGCTTCATCATTTGATTCCTGCTTGGGTCAAAAGTACCGGCTTCGCGATAGTCTGCATCAGCATTTCCAATTACTTTTCCTTTTCCGTCCACTGTTCCGTCGGCAGTCCGCATCACTACTTCCGCTTTGCCGTCACCATCCAGATCGTACACCATGAATTGAGTATAATGAGCTCCTGCACGTATGTTTTTACCCAAGTTGATACGCCATAGTTGTTCTCCGTTCATTCGGTAACAATCGATGTATACTTCGCCTGTATAACCTTCGTGTGCATTGTCGTGTGAATTGCTGGGATCCCATTTGAGGATAATTTCGTATTCGCCGTCACCGTCTACGTCACCGATGGAAGCATCATTGGGACTGTACGTGTAGGTATCGCCTGCCGGAGTTATTCCGTCTGCCGGTTTTTGCAGGGGAATTTCCAGATAGCCGAGAGGCGCGTTTTCCGGGAATGTGTATGTACCGTCAATGTGATGCGTCTCCTTTCCTTTTAGAACAGGACGCACTTCGTAAACAGCCGTTTTCTGACTGTTATTCTTATCACGGAACAGGGTGCTGACAGTGATGGGAGTGTCTGTCAATTTCTTCCCGTCTCTGTATACGTTGAAACCGGTTTGTATCGGATCGGAAGAAAGATACCTCCACGAAACGATTACTTCTGAAGGGTTTTCGCGAATGGCAACTACGCCGCGGTTTAGTTTCTCCCGTTGTAACTTTGAGTAGTTATAACCAGGTTGTGCTGTCATTGTTACAACAGGCAGTAACATGAATATGCACAATAGATAAATTGCAATTCTTCTCATATTTGTTTTATCGGTTTGGACCTTATTGTATTTATTCACTCGCAAAATTACTCCTTTTTGTGATGTATGAAATGGAGAAATGTACAAAGACTATATACAATTGTGCACCCTTTCAAGTTAATTGTCCGTATGATATAATATTCTATCTTTTGCGTACATCTGTCCATTACCTCTTTGATGATATGCGATAATTTTGCAACGTGAACTAAAAGAAGTAATTATGAAGTATCTTTTATCTATTGTACTATTGGCCTTGATTGGTTTTACAACTCCGAAAAAGACGATTCCTGCTTATGATTGGGGAAGTGTATCTGCAGAGCCGGATTTGTCGTGGGCCGATCAGGTGGGGGCGCAGAGGACTCCGGAAAACACAGAATGGGATGCCGGAAAGTTCGGGTTGCGGAATGACACTTCCGTATTCAGTACTCCTGCTATCCAGGCCGCTATTGATGCTTGTCACCAACAGGGAGGAGGTACGGTAGTTGTTGCCCCGGGGTATTATAAGATAGGTGCTTTGTTTATCAAGAGTGGTGTGAATCTGCATCTTAGTAAAGGTACTACCTTGCTTGCGAGTGATAATATTCAGGACTATCCGGAATTTCCTTCCCGCATTGCCGGTATCGAAATGACATGGCCTTCGGCTGTTATCAATATAATGGATGCGGAAAATGCTGCTCTTACGGGGGAAGGTTTTATCGATTGCCGCGGAAAAGTATTCTGGGATAAATATTGGGCGATGCGGGAGGAATATGAGAAGAAGAATCTGCGCTGGATTGTGGATTATGATTGCAAGCGGGTGAGGGGAGTACTGGTTTCCAACAGCAAGCATATCACGTTGAAAGACTTTACGTTGGTGCGTACAGGATTCTGGGCTTGTCAGATTTTGTATTCGGATCATTGTTCGGTGAGCGGACTTACTATTAATAATAATGTAGGAGGTCACGGACCAAGTACGGATGGCATTGATATTGATTCATCCACCAATATTCTGGTAGAAAACTGTGATGTGGATTGCAACGATGATAATATTTGTATTAAGGCAGGGCGTGACGCGGATGGACTGCGTGTGAATCGTCCGACGGAGAATGTGGTGGTTCGTAACTGTATCGCCCGTAAAGGTGCGGGCTTACTGACTTGCGGAAGTGAGACTTCCGGTTCTATCCGCAATGTACTGGCTCATGATTTGATAGCGTATGGCACAGGAACGACATTGCGTCTGAAATCATCCATGAACCGTGGCGGAACGGTCGAGAATATCTATATGACGCGTGTTGAGGCTGATAGTGTGACTCATATCCTGTCTGTCGATTTGAACTGGAATCCGAAATATAGTTATTCTGCCTTGCCGAAAGAATATGAAGGAAAAGATGTTCCTGAACACTGGACTACTATGTTGACTCCGGTAGAGCCGAAGGAAAAGGGGTATCCTCATTTTCGTAATGTGTATTTCTCTCACGTAAAAGCAGACGGAGCAAAACGTTTTATTTCCGCTTCGGGATGGAACGCAAGTCATCGCATCGAGAATTTTTATCTGTCTAACATTAATGCGGAGGTGGAATCTGTCGGAAAGATAACTTATGGAAAGAATTTCCAGTTACAGGATATTCATTTGACAGTAAAAGATAAAAGCCGATTGCGGCAAACGGATAATATAGATAGTAAGATTGAGATTAATTACAAATAATTCTCCTTACAGGCAGGAAGCTCTTGACAAAGCCTTTTTTATGTTGTATATTTGTAGGTGTGAATATCAATGGATAAAAGGTTTGATTAAAAAGAATGAAAAAGAAACTAGTACAATGTGATGACAATATATCAGGGAGTCCTTACAGTAGTTAAGCTGTGAGAGTTTCTGTATGAGCCAAAGGCTGCGAATCTTTATGGGATTTGCAGCCTTTTTTGTTGCGAAAAATCACGGTTATATCCTTAATTCGGAGATTCATCGTTTATAATAAACTTGGATACCGTTTATAATAAACTCTTCAATAGTTTATTAAGAACGTTGACGAAGATTATGAAAGAAGAGTCATCTTTTTTCTTTTTGGGTTCAAGATAAATTATGCTTTATCTTGGATATGTTATGAAAAGTAAATGATATAGACGTCGTTGTCACAAAATTCTATTTTTTGCGTACGATATTACAGCTCCTATGATATAAAAAACAGTAGCTTTGCTGCTACATAATACTTAATATACTATGAAACGTATTAGCCTTCTTCTTTTTTTTATAGGATGTTTCCTCTTTTCTCTTTCGGCTACGAATTATTTTGTGGCTACTAATGGAAGCGATTCAAACAGTGGGACGATTGATAAGCCTTTTGCCACGTTGGGCAAAGCACAATCAAAAGTGATGGCAGGAGATACTGTATATATCCGGCAAGGTACATATCGAGTGACGGAAGCAGAGATAATGGAACATTATACTGCGGGAAGTACTACTTGGAGCCGGGTATTTAAAATGTCAAAGAGTGGAACTGGACCGGACAAACGAATTTGTTACTCCGGTTATAAAAATGAGCGTCCGGTTTTTGACCTTTCGGCGGTAAAGCCGGAAAATGAACGTGTTATTGTGTTTTATGTAAGCGGCTCTTATTTGCATTTCAGAAATATAGAGGTGGTGGGAACACAAGTTACTATTGTGGGACATACCCAGTCCGAATGTTTCCGCAATGAAGGGGGAAGTGATAATATCTACGAACATCTGTCGATGCATGACGGTATGGCGATCGGTTTTTATATAGTGACGGGTAAGAACAATCTGGTGCTGAATTGCGATGCCTATAATAATTATGATCCTGTATCCGACGGCGGTAAAGGTGGAAATGTAGATGGATTCGGTGGACATCTCACTTCTCCCCAATATACGGGCAATGTATTCCGGGGGTGTCGTGCGTGGTATAACAGTGATGATGGTTTTGATTTGATTAACTGCCAGGCGGTTTTTACCATTGATAACTGTTGGTCTTTCTTGAATGGATATACGAAAGACGGGGGTAAAGCTGGTGATGGCACTGGGTTTAAGTCCGGGGGATATGGGATGAGTGATAGTCCTAAAGCACCAAGTGTGATTCCTATGCACATTGTTCAGTACTGCCTTGCTTATATGAATAAGAATAAGGGGTTTTATGCCAATCATCATTTAGGAGGAATAGCGTGGTATAATAATACGGGTTATCAGAACCCGTCCAATTTCTGTATGTTGAACAGGAAGACTGCATCGGAAGCGGTTGACGTGCCGGGATATGGTCATATTATAATGAATAACTTGTCACATACACCGAGGTCTTCGGGAAAACATATTATAGACGTTAATCAAGCGGAATGTGAAATAGCAAACAACTCTTTTCTTCCGGTAGACATGGCTGTGACGGATGATGATTTTGTTAGTTTGGATGCTTCCCAGCTTACCTTGCCTCGTAAGTCAGACGGAAGTCTTCCTTATGTAGAATTTTTGCGGCTGAAGACGAATAGTAAATTATATAATGCTGGAATGGGTTGTTTTCTTACCGGGGGTGGTGAAGATACTAGCTACGATTGGCTGGAAGATGCGGCAATACTTGTTGAGGGAAATGTGGCAAAGATAGTAGGTCATGGTGCAGAAGCATTTGTGTACTTCTATATTAATGGTAAGGCAGTCTCTTTCTCTGATAGACAAGTGGATTTATCGGCCTATAAGGGAGAAATTGATTTGAAAGCGACAACAGATAATGGTGGCGTAACTAAATTGAAAGTGATAAGGTAACGCAGAAATGTAGAATTATGAAACCGATTCATAAAATAAAGAGAATATGAATAGAAAAACGATCATAAACAGACCATTGGATGTATTTAGGAAAGCAATGCTTTTCCTGTTGCTTTGTGTGCTTATCGCATCATGTAGCAAGGAAGATGTTATTACGGAAGAAACGGGTATAACCGGAACTCCTCATTTCACCTGGGATATTGCGGTCGAACTTGAACAGCCCAATAACTGGTGCATGACTTTGGCTACAGAAAAAGTAGCAATAACTAATCTAACAGAAGGAAAACAATATATACTCACTTGGAAAGGAGGACTTTCAACTGGGCGGAAAGCAGGCGGGGTATTAAAAACAGTTATACGCGGAGAACAAACAAAAAATACGGATTTGGATCTGCTGGAAATAAAAGAATCAGGTAATAATACTTATGAAATCTTTCTTCGTGGTGGTGGACGTAAAGGAGAGATTGTGTTTACAAAATAATAGTCTACCGGATTGTTCATCCCGGAATAAATGAGATAAGAAAAAATTAACTCTATTCGTAGCGTGTCTTCTTTTATAAAGAGGATGCGCTTTTTTTTGATACTGTGGAGAGCGTTTTATTTTAATTCGATGTATGTACAAAAATAAGTCTGAATATGGAATATTGTATATAGATAAGTAGTATTTGAATCTTTTGCATAGAACTCCATAAGAAAATCAATATCTCCATATCCTTTGCTTTGGGGCAAATGGAAACATTCGGTACTTTTGCAAAAAAAAGTAACGAGATATAGAAAATGATAAAGTCAGCATTTTTAATAGTAGCAACATGTTGTAGTCTGCAACTGTTTAGTCAGGAAAAATTTCCCGATGGTAAAATTATACCGGATTGGTTTTACAAAAATGAAAAAACTGATATAAATGGATTAGGAAAGAATTTCTTGATTACCGACTATGGAGTAGTGAATGATAGTACACTATTACAGACAGAGAAAATTCAGGCTGTTATAGATTTGGCGTCTAATAATGGAGGCGGAGTCGTTGTTATACCTGAAGGTACTTATCTTAGTGGTGCGCTTTTCTTTAAGCCGGGAACACACTTGCATCTGGAAAAGAAGGCTGTATTGAAAGGTAGTGACGATATTAGCAACTTTCCTGTAATAGAAACACGGATGGAGGGACAGAACCTAAAGTACTTTTCAGCTTTGATTAATGTTGATAAGGTAGATGGTTTCACCCTTTCCGGAAAAGGAAAAGTTGATGGAAACGGTGAACGATATTGGAAGTCATTCTGGTTACGGCGTAGTGTTATCCCTAAATGTACTAATATGGATGAATTGCGTCCTCGTCTACTTCATATATCTCATAGCAATAATGTACAAGTTTCAGATGTGCGACTTGTTAATTCTCCGTTTTGGACAACTCACATTTATAAGTGTGATAGCGTAAAACTTTTGGATTTGCATATCTTTTCACCTTCTTCTCCCGTAAAGGCTCCAAGTACGGATGCAATCGATATTGATGCATGTAAAAATGTACTTGTCAAGGGATGCTATATGTCGGTTAATGATGACGCAATTGCATTAAAAGGCGGCAAAGGACCATGGGCTGATCAAAATCCCGATAATGGTGGCAATTGTGATATTATCATTGAAGACTGTACTTTTGGATTCTGTCACGGAGTGCTGACTTGCGGTAGCGAATCGATATATAATCATAATATAATTCTTCGACGCTGCAATCTGGATCAGGCTAAACGCCTGTTGTGGTTGAAAATGCGTCCGGATACTCCCCAACAATATAAGTACATCCTCGTTGAAGACATAAAAGGAAATGTCCGCAATTGTATCTTTATTGCTCCTTGGACACAGTTTTATGATTTGAAAGATCGCAAGGATATGCCAGTCTCGTATTCCAGCTATATTACAATGCGTAATATTCATCTGGATTGTGATTCCTTTTTTGCTGTAGAGAAATCAAAACAATATAAATTATCCAATTTCTGTTTTGACAATTTGACTATTACGGCTAAAAAAGATGTGAAGATAGATGAAAATATTATTGATGCATTGGTTATGAGAAAGGTTGAGATAAATAAAGTGAATTAAAAAAGAATGATAGAAAGACTGGAAAATCGTACATAGCCTGTAAAATCGTACAAAATAGGCGTGTGATGGGCTGTACACATATGAATTTACATAAGAAAGTCGAATTCTCCATATTCCTTTTCTTTAACTCTACCATGTAATGCGGTATCTTTGACATGTGCTTATTCAGTAAAATATTGAATCTAAAAACTATAAAATACAATGAAATTCTGTAGAATTATTTTTTGTCTGTGGTTATTGGTCTGTTTCTTTCCAATAGATATTCATGCAGATATACAACTTCCCTCTATATTATCAGATAATATGGTACTTCAGCAAAATGCGAAAGTACGTTTTTGGGGAAAAGCACGTCCCGGAGAAAAGATTTTGGTAAAGACTTCATGGGATCATAAGAAATACAAGGTGACTGCTTTAGAAAACGGTCATTGGGAATTGATGATACAAACACCGGCTGCTACTTCCGGACAATCTGTAATGTTGAAAGGTGATAATAAGATCCGGATCAATAATATATTAATAGGTGAAGTCTGGCTTTGTACGGGACAGTCAAATATGGAATTTCCCGTAGCCCGTAATCCGCAAGTGAAATGGAAAACAGGAATGTTGAATGAAGCGGAAGAAATGAAAGATGCTGATTTCCCGGAAATCCGCCTGTTTCATGTCGAGCATCAACTGGCACCTGATGATGAGAAAGAAGATTGTGTTGGAAAGTGGGTGGTTTGTAATCCGGAGAATCTGAAGGACTTTTCTGCTGTAGGATTTGTCTTTGGACGTAAATTGTATAAAGACTTGAGTACACCGGTTGGGTTAATTCAGTCTACTTGGGGAGGAACACATGCTGAATCTTGGACAAGTATGAAAGTGATGGAAAACAATCCGTTGTATGCTGATGTCTTAAAACAATATTCGAAGGAAAAGGTGAGTAGGGAAAAAGATAAGTGTAAGGTTCCGGCTGCTTTGTGGAATGGTATGATTGCTCCTATAGTAGGATACACTGTAAAAGGAAATATCTGGTATCAGGGAGAATCCAACTCTGTTCGTTATGAGAAATACCAGGAAGTATTTACTAACTTGATTAATAGTTGGCGGAAAGAATGGAATCAGCTGGATATGCCTTTCTATTTTGTACAGATTGCACCACATTACAAGCAACCGGCAGGTATTCGTGAAGCACAATTAAAAACATGGTTAAGTGGACTTGAAAACATTGGTATGGCAGTAGTGACGGATGCAGCCGATTCTACCGACATACATCCACGAAATAAAGTTGCACCGGGCGAACGGCTGGCAGCTTGGGCATTAGCAAAGCAATATGGTAAAAAGATTGTTTATTCAGGACCTCTCTACAAATCAATGAAAGTGAATGGGAGAGAAATTACATTAGATTTCGAATTTGCGGATGGTGGTCTGCAGACACCCGGCAATGAACCGGTAAAAGGATTTTTTATTGCCGGCAATGATGCGCGGTTTTATCCGGCTGAAGCTGTAATTGATGGAAGTTCGATAACGCTTTCTTCAACTTATGTTTCTGCGCCTGTGGCTGTACGCTACGGTTATGGGACTTTCTTTAGAGTGAATCTGTTTAATAAAGCCGGACTTCCCGCAGTTCCTTTCCGTACGGATACTTTTGCTCCCGACACTTATTATCGTCTGTTTGCCGATTCGGAAATTCGTCGTTTCCCGGAAGCGTGGCAATTGGATCATGGAAAACGCCTGTATTTTGGTTATGCGCAAGGAGTAGGCTGTTGTGCGATGTTACAAGTTTGGAAGAAAACAGGAGACCGTAGGTACTTTGATTATGTAGAGGCATGGGCTGATTCTTTGGTAGACGACAAAGGAGAGATTCATTTATATAAGAAAGACACCTATAATTTGGATTATATAAATTCCGGAAAAGTTCTGTTTGATTTGTACAATGAAACCAAAAAGGAGAAATATAAATTGGCTATCGAGAATCTGATAGATCAGCTGAAAAAGCAACCTCGTACAACAGATGGAGGTTTTTGGCATAAAAAAATATATCCCTATCAGATGTGGTTGGATGGATTGTATATGGCTTCTCCTTTTATGGCTCGATATGGAGCTGAATTTAATTGTCCGGAATGGATTGATGAGGCTGTTAAACAGTTCACTCTCTGCCATCAGCATACATACGATACCAAGACCGGACTTTATTATCATGCATGGAATGAGGATCGGAGCCAGCGCTGGGCTGATCCGGAAACTGGCCATTCTCCTAATTTCTGGGGACGTAGTATTGGTTGGTGGTTTATGGCTTTGGTAGATGCTTTGGAATATATTCCCCAAGATCATTCAGGCTATGCTGATATGATTAAATGGACGAAAGAATTAGCAGAAACTCTTTCAAAATACCAAGATAAAAATGGTTTATGGTATCAGGTAATTGACCAACCTTCACGTACCGGTAATTTTCCGGAAGCTTCTGTTACGGCGCAATGTATGTATGCCTATATGAAAGCTGTGAATAAAGGATACATTGATAGTCAGTATCGGGCTATTGCAGAAAAAGCCTTTAAGGGGCTGTGCAATAAACTGCTAATCTCAAATTCGGACGGAACATTGACATTGACAAGATGTTGCCAAGTGGGTGGATTAGGCGGTAAGCCTTACCGTGACGGTAGTTTTGAGTATTATATAGGAGAGAAAATGAGAGATAATGATGCTAAATCAACAGGACCTTTCATTATGGGATGTATTGAGTTGAATAAGTAATATGAAAATAAAAATTGTGAAATAACGAGATTTTATACGTATTTAAATAAATATATCTACAAATAGTCTAATTATTTAATTTAATTATATATGAAAAACATTACATTATTAAAAGCAAAAGTAGGAATATTGGCAATTTCCTGTCTTTCCATTACTACTTTGTTTGCATGTGTTGATAAGGATGCTAGAAGTGATTTGAGTCCCAATTTGCCAACAGATCAAGCGCAAAATGGGGATTTTGGTGATCAAGGGGGAGGTTCGGATCAGGGGCTTAATTTCCCGGTTTTTGATGATGGAGTACTTGCTTTTCCTGGTGCGGAAGGATATGGGAAAAATGTAACAGGTGCTCGTGCAGGTGAGGGACGGGAAATTTATCATGTGACTAATTTGAATGATGCGGGTCCTGGATCTTTTCGTGATGCAGTAAGCAAACCTTGGCGCATTATTGTCTTTGATGTATCTGGTGTTATAAAATTGAGTAGCAATCCTATTGTTTTGAAAAGTAATCAGACAATTTTAGGACATACTGCACCGGGTGATGGAATCGTTCTTTATAATGGGCGTGTTTCTGCTTCAGGTGCACAAAACTTGATTGTTCGTTACTTGCGTATACGTATGGGAGCTGCATATCCTTCGGAACTGGATGCTTGCGGAGTAGCTAATGGAGCAGATATGATATTCGACCATTGCTCTATGACGTGGGGAAAAGATGAATGTTTTTCTATCAATCCTGATGGTAAAGGAACTGCCCCAAAGAATATAACAATACAAAATTCTATAATTGGGCAGGGTTTGCAGAATCACTCGTGTGGTGGCTTAATGCAAACTGATATATCGAATGGGTGTACAATTTTCCGTAATTTATATATTGACAATAAAACTCGAAATCCGAAAGTCAAAGGACTAAACCAATTTGTTAACAACGTGGTGTACAACTGGGGAAGTGGAGCTGCTTATAATATGAGTGGTGATTCTCAAGGTAAATCAGAAACAACCATTGAAAACAACTATTTTATAGTTGGTCCTTGTTATAATTGGCAGAATGTGGCACAACCTGATGGATCAATTAAGACAGAATATGTTCCAATGAATCCCGCAAGACCATTTACAGGTGGTAATGGTAATTTTAATACTTATTGCAAAGGTAATTATTATGATAATAATAAGGACGGGGCATTGGATGGAGTAGAGATAACGGAGACAAATTGGTCACAATACTGTAGTGGTTCTCCTGTTTTTCTTGAAGCTCGTTCTGATCTACATCCAATTATACGCAGTCAGAAAAGTGCACAGGAAGCTTATCAATGGGTAGTTGAAAAAGTGGGTGCTTATCTTCCGGTACGTGATGAAGTAGATAAATACTTGATAGATGAACTTACTTCGTTGGGAGGAAAAGGAACAATTATTCAAGATGAACGCAAAACAGAACAATTCCCATTAGGAGGTCCTGGTACAATAAATGCTGCACAGAAACCTCTGGATTCAGATAATGATGGGATGCCAGATGCTTTCGAAGATGCATGGGGACTGGACAAATATGATCCGACAGATGCGGTAAAAGAGGCTAAAAATGGCTATTTGAATATAGAAAATTATGCCCTTTCGTTGGAATATCCTGATGAATATGAGTATGAACTTAATAAGAATAAACAATAATCAATTTGTGTAATATGAAAAACATGACATTTACAACAGTACTACTTTGTATACTGTTCATGCCTTTCTTTATCTCCTCATGTACAGATAAGATAGATGAACATTATGAAGAACCTGAATGGTTGAAAGGTAGTGCTTGGGAAGTCCTGGAAGATAGAGGAAACTACTCGCTATTTTTGCAGGCAGTAGAGTTGGCAGGTTTTAAGCCTATTATGGAGGGAAAAAGTATCCTGACTGTGATGGCTCCGGATGATACGGCTTTTTCGGCCTATTTGGAGAAGCACGGCTATTCCGACATCAGTGAAATAAATTTGGATGAATTGAAAAAAGTGATTGGTTTTCATCTGCTTTATTATTCTTACAATAAAAATAAGTTGGTGAATTTTCGTCCGGAAGGTGATTTAATAACTGATGAGGAAATGAATAAAAATGCGGGTCTGTATTATAAGTTTCGTACACGTAGTAGTAATGTTCCTACTATGGAAGTAGAGGCTTCTACGGGTAAACGACGCATGGTTTATCATCTGGACCGTTTTATTCCGGTTTTCTCTTACCGTTTTTGGGATACCAAAAAGTTGGATGCAGCATCTAATTATACCTATTTTTATCCTAATTCCACATGGAAAGGGACAGAGGGATTCAATGTTTCCAATGCTGCTGTTAGTGAATATGAAATTTTGGCAGATAATGGTTATGTATATATTGTTGATCAGGTAATTGAACCTTTGGAAACCATTTATACCCAGTTGGAATCAAACGAAAATTATTCGATTTTTTTCAACTTATATAATGAAAATACCACTTATACGTATGACGCTACCTTATCTAAGGATTTTGGAGCAGCCTTGGGGGCCGATTCACTTTTTATTCATACACATGGTACTTCTTTGCCTGCTATAGCAGTGGAATGGTATTCAACGAAATATTCGGATGTAGCCAATAATGCATCAAAAGCATATAGTGTATTTGCACCGTCAGATGTAGCAATGAATAATTTCTTTGATAATTATTGGGAAAAGGGTGGATATGAATCTTTGGATGATGTAGATGATTTAGCAATGAAATATATGTTGAATCAATTTATTTATAAAGATGGAATTGCATTCCCTGATGAAATTACGAGTGGAAAAGTTAAGAATATGTATGACATGGTCTTTAACTTCGATCCTTCTAAGGTGACTGATAAATCAATGTGTGTCAATGGTGTCTTTTATGGATTAAATACAATTGATACACCTATTTTGTTTGCTTCCGTAGTCGGACCGGCTTTCCGTAACAAAGATTGTAATTATTATCTTTACATGTTGGATGGGACTGGACTGATAACTGCCTATTCTTCACAAGATACGAAGTATGTTTTGTTAGTGCCTACTAATGAACAAATAGAGTCAGAAGATATTTACTTGAGAACTTATGCGGATGGAAGTAGGTTACAACAAGAAACAGAGGATGGATTGGTAGATGTTTCTTCTTCTGTAATGAGAACTATTGTAAACATACATACGGCTACTGGTGTAGACGGACTGAAAACAAATGGGACACAGGTTCTAGCTACACAAACCGGTTTTAATTATTGGTATGTGAAGGACGGGAAGATAACAAGTAGTGCAGCTTATAATCAAATTTTGGAACCGGATAATAATGTGGAACCTTTCTCTGAATTTACAGAAGTAAAGAACGGCAATGACAACTGGAATAATGGAAAAGCTTATATGTATAGTGGAACAGCTTTGTTTCAAGCGCAAGAAGGTGATGGGTTACAACATAAATTAAGCGTTTGTAATGATAATCGTTATGTTTACTATCAGTTTGCACAACTGTTGCAGAAAGCTGATATGGTAATGTCTAGCAACTATATATTCGGACTAGCAGGAGCTTCTCATGTTATAGGTTTTATTCCGACAAATGAAGCCATTAGTACAGCAATAGCTGCAGGGCAAATTCCGGGCATGGATGCGACCGGAGCGGTAACTAGTAGTTCGAAACTTCGTCAATACCTGCTTTCATATTTTATACGTGATAGGGAAAATGCACTTATTTCTTATCCTTATCCGGGGTCGGCTATGAAGAGTTCTACATATGTTACTGCTAGTGGAAAGTCTTTGACGTATACAGATTCCGGAAGTTCATTAAGCATAATGGTAGATGGAAAAGTGGCAAACGTAATATCTGATTATAATTTCTTCCCGTTTGCGTTTGACGACGGATGTTTTCAGTTGATTGATACAGTCCTTTGATATAACCGAATTTAATATGAATATGAAATTAGTAAAATACATGCTGATAGCGATACTTGTTCTGGGGACAGGGGAAGTAGCCGCACAGGTACAAGTCGTGTCCGGTAAGGTGACCGAAATGCTGGGAAATCAGATCGAACCGATAGTAGGTGCGAATGTGAATATTGTGAATGCTCAAAACCGTTCTGTAGGAGGTGCGGTGACCAATTTGGATGGTGACTACCGTTTACAAATTCCTGCACAAGAAAACAATCTGACATTGGTATATTCATACATTGGTATGAAAACGAAACGAATCAAATATACTGGTCAGAAGGTATTGAATGTAAAACTGGAATCCAATGTGGAAACGTTGGATGAGGTTGCTATCACTGCTAAACGTATCGAACGTAATAATATGGGTATCGGACATAAAGAGAATGTATCTGCGACCCAGAAAGTGATGATGGAAGATTTGATTGCTACTGCTCCGATAGCTACGGTAGAAGAAGCTTTACAGGGGCAGTTGAGTGGTGTAGATATCGCATTGAGTGCTGACCCGGGAGCGCGGAGTTCTATCCGTATTCGTGGTACCAGTACACTGAATGGCTCTGTCGAACCATTAATTGTGATTGACGGGGTTCCCTATACACAAGAGTTAGATGACGACTTTGATTTTTCTACTGCCAATGAAGAAGATTTAGGAGCTTTATTGAATATTGCTCCTACTGATATAGAATCGGTAGAGGTTTTGAAAGATGCAGCTGCTACGGCTATTTGGGGAACGAAAGGGGCTAACGGTGTGTTGTCAATTACGACTAAAAAAGGTAAGACTGGCAAGACTACATTTAATTTTTCTTCTAAGTTCACAGCGAAATTTGAACCGAATAGTATTCCAATGTTAAATGGATCGGAGTACATTGCTATGGTGCAGGAGGCTTTGTGGAATAGTGCTAATTATACAGGTTTGAATGCAGATACTTATTTAAAGTATTTGTATGATACACCTGAAATTAACTACTCGCCCAATTGGAACTATTTCAATGAATATAATGTAGATACAAACTGGTTGGACGAGGTACGTCAGAATGCATTTACTACAGACAATACATTTTCTATGAGCGGTGGTGGTGAAAAGGCCACTTATCGTCTGTCACTGGGATATTTAAGTGAAGGAGGTACAACCATCGGTACAGGGCTGAAACGTTTCAACTCATCTTTGCGTGTAGACTATAATTTCTCGGATAAGTTGAGGTTTGGAGCAGATTTCTACTTTACGCAGTCAGATAAGGATGATAACTGGGCACCAAAAGATAGCAACGTACGTTCGGAAGCGTTTAAAAAGATGCCAAATAAATCTCCTTATTATATGGATGATAATGGAAACCGTTCTTCACAGTATTTTTCTTATCAGACAAAGGATTGGGAAGGTGAATTTAAGGCAAGTAACAATAGTGCCTCTCATTTTAATCCGGTAGCTATGGCAAACGAGAGTTATAAAAATACTATGTCACGTGATAGCCGTGCTAATTTCCGTATTGATTATAAAATACTTCCGTGTTTGACGTATTCGGCTTATGCTTCTCTTAAGATGTCAACTACTACTACAGACAAATTCCTACCTCAAGTTGCTACGGGAGTGGCTTGGACAAGTGAATATGCCAACCAAAGTACTGCTGCTTCTTCAGAGAGTCTAACGTTGCAAACGGAAAATAAATTGATATTCAATAAAAACTGGAAGGATAAACATAATTTAATTGCAACTGCTGTATTCCGTACTACGCAGGCTACCAGTTCTAGTGCTACAAGTACTTCTTATGGTAATGCTTCCTCCGGTCTTGCAGATCCGATTACAGGTAGTTCTGTTTATAGTCTGGGTTCAGGGGAGTCGGAAGCACGTAGTATTTCCGGAACCGGTTTGATTAACTATACTTTGTTGGATCGTTATGTATTTCATACTTCTGCAACGATGGATGCTAATTCTGCAATGGGTAAGTCAGAACGTTTGGGTATTTTTCCTACTGTGGGAATTTCTTGGAATATGCAAAATGAACCATTCATGAAAAATACAGAAGACTGGATGGATGAAATCAAACTTCGTTTCAGCATCGGACAAAGTGGTAATGCTCCAAAAGGGACGGCCGCTTATTATGGAGCTTATAGTTCACGAGGAGAATATATGGATATGTCTGCTATTTATCCTAGCAGAATGCAGTTGAACAATTTGAAATGGGAAACTTCAACAGAATATAATTTGGGTGGTGATTTTAGCTTTTTCCATGGCAAGTTAAGGCTGACTTTTGAGTGGTATAATAAATATATTAAGGATTTGCTGCAGAAAGAACCGAAAATGCCGACTACTACAGGATTCTCTAAGAATAAATGGTACAACTCTGGAAGAATGGAGAATAAAGGATGGGAGGCCCGTATCGATGGTGTATTGTATGAAAAGAAAGATTGGCGTGTTAGTGCCTATGTTAACTTGAGCCGTAACACGAACGAAATTACCGAACTGCCTGAAACAATGAATCCGGAGCCTTATACCTTTAAAAATGGTGAGTATGCTATTCGCATTGAAGAGGGACGCCCGTTTGGTTCTTTCTATGGTTATCGTTACAAAGGAGTCTATCAGAATCAGGAGACTACTTATGCACGAGATAAAGAGGGAAATGTTATGAATGATGTGAACGGTAAACCAATTGTTATGAAGAATGGTGCTAAGCAGGTATGTCCGGGTGATGCTATTTATGAAGATATTAATCATGATGGTGTGATAAATGAATATGATATTGTTTATCTGGGCAACTGTAATCCGATTCTTACTGGTGGTTTTGGCTTTACCGTTAAATATAAGCGTCTAAGTTTGAATGCATTATTCTATGGTCGTTTTGGACAGAAAATTATTAATGCGACTCGTATGGATAATGAATCTATGTATAATGCCAATAACCAAAGTAAAGCGGTTTTGCGGCGTTGGAGAAATGAAGGAGATAATACGGATATTCCACGTGCTTTATATAATGAGGGATATAACTATTTAGGGTCAGACCGTTTTGTAGAAGATGCTTCTTATGTTCGTTTAAAGACTTTGTCGTTGAGCTATTCCTTGCCTAAAAAGGTGTGCAATTATTTAGGTATCAATACGCTTAATTTCTTTGTTACTGGTTATGACTTGTTAACTTGGACTGGTTACACAGGACAGGATCCGGAAGTGTCTCTTCCTACTTCGGCTTCTAAACTGTCGAAAGATAGTGCAAATACACCTTGCTCTCGCCGTTTTTCTTGTGGTTTAAATTTGAATTTCTAATACATTTACAGACATGAAGAAACTGATTTATATAGGGATAATGGCAGGTAGCCTGCTGCTAAACAGTAGTTGCAGCGATTGGTTGGACTTGCTTCCCAAAAATGAACAAGTGACTGACGCTTACTGGAAATCGAAAGAAGATGTAGAAGCGGTCATTGCTTCCGGTTATTATTATATGCGTTCCTCCTGCCAGTCATTGCTGAAATGGGGAGAACTGCGAGGAGCATCTATTTGTACCTTGACAGGTGATAAGGATGGGATGAAGTTGCAGAATTTCCAGTTGGATGGAACAGAAGCTATTTGTAAATGGGAGAACATGTATCAAGTGATCAACATGGCCAATGTGGTCATCGCTCATGCTCCGGGAGTACGTGAAATAGATGACACCTATACAGAAGGCGCAATGAATGCACATCTTTCCGAAGCTTATTTCATGCGAGCATTAATGTATTTTTACTTGGTACGCAATTTTAAAGAAGTGCCTTTGGTAACAACTCCTTATGAAGATGACTCTACTCCGTTTTCTATTGCCAAATCTTCAGAAGAAGAAATCTTGAAGCAAATTAAGGCGGATGTGCAAACAGCTCTTGACTCTGGAGGTGCGAAGGAATTTTATGATAATGATAATTGGAATGCTTCCAAAGGACGGGCTACTAAATGGGCTTTGTATGCATTAATGTCGGAAGTTTCCTTGTGGACCGAAGATTATGATACTTGTATTAAGTATGCAGACCTATTAATCAACGCTACTGCATCACGTCGTCCGGCATTTATTACAATTCCGGAGAACTGGTATACAATTTTTAATCCGGGGAATAGTAATGAATCCATTTTTGAAGTGAACTGGGATGGCAACACCTATAGCCAGACGGGAGGGCCAAGTGCTATGTATACGACTGGTACAAATCCCAATTATCAATATTCTACTAAAATGGGCGAGGATTTGGTCAATGATTTTGAAGAGGTTATGGCAGGAAAAGATGCAATCCGTAGCCAATTTGGTGCTTTTATAGCTTATACTGATGGAGAGAACATCGTTCATTGTATATGGAAATATGAGATGGGCGATACCGACCCAACGAATCCGGATGCAATACGTTTGAAAGATGATGCTAACTGGATTATTTACAGAATGGCAGATGTCATGTTGATGAAGGCGGAAGCATTAATTTGGAAAGGAAAGGAAAATTGGCAGGAGGCTGTTGATATTATAAATCAGATCCGTACTCGTGCTAACTTGCCTGAAAAAACTATAGCTTTAGATGAGGAGGATGAAAGCTCAATGATGGAAAACTATTTATTGCCGGAACGTAATATTGAATTGGCGGCTGAAGGTAAGCGTTGGTATGACATGATACGTTATGCCAAAAGTAAGAACTATGCTCATAAATCAGCTTTTATTGCTTTGGTTCAGCAATACAATACAACAGCGAATGCTAGTTGGATACGTTCAGTTCTTCAGAATGAATATGCATGGTATTTACCAATTCACGCGGATGAAATTGAAAATAACAACTTATTGGTACAGAATCCATATTATGGAATAACAGGTAATAATTAATAAACAGCCATTTATGAAGACTTTAGGAAATATATATTTATTATTATTGGTTGCATTATTCAGTGCATGCAATGATCCCTATGAAGACTCTACCTATCAGGTTTATGATATGAATCCGGTATCGTCTTATCTGGAAACTCGTTCTGATGAATTTTCCGAGTGGATCACTGTATTGAAGTATGCAGATTTGTTTAATGCCGTGAATCAGGCTTCATCTTATTTTACGGTATTGGTTCCTACAAATGAAGCTGTGCGCAGTTTCTATACTAAAAAGAATGTATCTTCTATTCAGGAATTGGGAAAAGACTATGCCCGTAGTCTTGCAGAATATCATATCGTGAATGATTCTATCAATCTGAATACTTTTGTTCAAGGAGGTAAACTGGAAGCTAAAACTCTTTCGGATGATTATCTTTCCGTCTCTTTTGATGAAAGTTCGGAGGCTGGAGGATTTAATTCAATTTATGTGAATAAAGAAGCGCATGTAAAGGAGCTGGCTATCCAAGTGTCTAATGGATATGTGTATGTACTGAATGATGTGATGTCTCCTTTGGTGGAAAGCCTATATGAACGTATCAGCGAAAGTAGTAATAAATACTCCATTTTTGTTGATGCTTTGGAACAAACAAGTTGGAAAGACAGTTTGAGTACTATTTACGATGAAATAAGGCAGGAAGATAATACGGTTATTCAGCAAAAACGGAATTATACGTTGCTGGCTGTATCAGATGATACCTATCGTTCTGAAGGAGTTACTTCTGTTGCTGATCTGGCTGCTAAAGTAGGTGCAATAGGAACAGACTATAAAGATAAAGCAAACGAATTATTTCGCTATGTGGCATATCATGTGATTGGTGGAAGTTACTCTGTTTTTGATTTCAACAATTTTAGTGGAGGTGCAACTACACGATTGTGGACTACCAAAGCAGATGCAGTATTGGAAGCATCTATGCAGAGTGGCAATAAGTTGTATTTTAATTATAAAGGAGAAATTGATGGTCAATCGGTGAAAGCGATGTTTGTTGAAGACGGTTCCGATGTACAGGCTAAAAATGGTATTTTACATGAAATAGATAGCTGGTTGCCTTTGTGGGAATCCGAGATTCCGGTGCGCGTAGAATGGGACTTTGCTGATTATGAGGAGGTAGCTTCTTGGGTGAATGGTGGTTATGGTGATCCGGACCAAAAGTATCAGACGGCAGATGAAAAAGAGCGCCAGTCGGATGTCTCTTCGCTCTCTTGTTACACCGTAGATGCCAGGAGCACTCTTACATCTCTAGATGGTCAAAACGGCGGATATTATCGCGTGGGCTATGCAACTCCGAAGACAAAAGGCTCGGACTGGATCAATTGTAAAAATACAGATCATATCTATTTGAATTTGGGATATAATGGTTCCGTTACCATGAAAACACCAATTCTGATAGCTGGCAAATATAAAGTGACGTTGAAAGTTACTTATGCAAAATCAATGGATTTTATGCGTACAATGACTAGTGGAAGTAATGGAGGTAAAATTAAGTTTACATTTGATGATGACACCGATACAGATGTCGAAGTTCCTATTTATGCGAGTATTACAGCCAATGAATTAGGACGTTATGATGTAGTTATTTATGATGAGATTGAATTCTCAAAGACGAAGGTTCATTCTATGAAGATGTTGGTTGCCGATCCGGCTGCTTCTTCTCATAACAAGTTCCGTATCCAATTAGATTATATGACTTTTGAACCGATAATTGAAGATGAATAGACACATACTTATGAAAACTATAAAATATATATTGTCATCTATATTGCTGATAAGTGGTATATATGCATGTAATGATGACTGGGATTCTCATTATTCCCAGGAAGAACAGGTCGTGAATAATGTAAATATTACAGTAGTCAACAAGTCGGCTGTTGATTATTTACAGTCGCAACCGGAATTGAGTTCCATGTACCAATTGTTCAGTGAAACAGGAGTGCTGGATGAAATGGTTGAGAAGAATTTGTTGTTCACTATTTTAGTGGTTAGTGACGAGAATGCATTATCTCGTGCAGTTGCTACAGATGATAGAACTTTTTTGGCTAAATCACACATTTCGGATATCTCTCTTTCTCCGTCTAATCTTTCTGACGGACAACGTGTATTGATGTGGAATGGAAAATATGTTAATGTATCGAAAGTTGAAAATGAAGATGCATCTGCTTCCATCTCCTTCAATGGTATAGCTGTGAAAAAGATAACGAAGGTGAATAATGGATATGTGTACGAAATGGAAGATTACGTGGAAACTCCCAAATCATTATATGAGTTAATTGAAGGATTAGGAGATGATTATTCAATTTTTAGGGAGATGATAATGGAACGTAATCAACTAACATTTGATAAAGAAGCTAGTAAAATTATAGGTGTTGATGAGACCGGAAGTAATGTCTATGATTCTGTATTTATAGTTACTAATCCTTATTTTGAGGCTAAAGACTTTAATCTGATGTCGGAGTCATTATCAGCAACTGTTTTAATTCCTTCCAATGATGTTGTTAATCAGGCATTGACTATAGCTCGTCAAAATTTGCAAGAATGGGGAATGCAACGAGAAGACTCTATTCTGAGAAATTGGACTTTCCAATCAATGTTTTTTAATAAAAAGCTTTCTAAATCAGATTTTGAAGATAATATAGATTTGAATTCTATTTTTAGTAAACAATGGAGAACAACTGTACAACAGGTTGATTTGGAGAATCCTGTTTCTCTTAGTAATGGTGTTGCATATTATGTGAAAGAACTGAAGATTCCTACCAATGTATTGATTTATCGTGTCAAAGATTTTATGAGATGGTATGAATACCTGTCAGAAGAAGAAAAGGCTCTTTATTTTGAAAATGAAAATCTAACTTTTGATAAAATGGAAACGAAAGTGACGGCATGGTCTGGTTGGCCTGGAGTTTTCCCTAATATAATCAATCGCGTTGTACGCTTTAAAACAACAGATGCTACAATTAAAGAGTATACGTTAAACTTTACTGCTTTCAGTTATGATGAAACTAACAAGGTAGCTACTCCATATACGATACCTCCTGGTGAGTACGATTTGTGTTTGGGATTTGAACAAAAAATGGGGCATGACGTAGAGATTTCTTTTAATGGAGAGTACGTAGGGACAGTAACAGCCTCTCAACTGACAAAGACTGATTTTCATTACGACCGTGGCGGACAGGGTTATCCTGAAGGATATGACACTAATAAAGCGACAGATAAAAAGAAAACGAATTATGATCGTGATGGAGGAAAAGTCGGTGTAATTACCATTGAAGGTACGGAACCGGTAAATGTGGTTATTAAATTCCATGGAATAAACGCAAGCAAATGTTGCTTCCACCACTGGTGTCTGAAACCAACAAAGAACTGTTATTAATTTTGATAAGGAATCAATATGAAGACAATAAAACTTATATTTACAACTTTGCTGTTATTACTGTCGGTAGCCAGTGTATATGCGCAAGGACGTAAAATTAGCGGTAAAATACTTTCACCGCTGAATAAACCGATTGAAGGGGCTATCATTTCGGCTGTAGGAAGTAAAGATGCGAAAACCGGAGTTGATGGAACTTTCAAAATGGAGTTGAAAGAGAATATGACTCAAATTTCAGTGTGGGCAGCTGGTTATTATCCGGAAACTCGCTTGGTAGATGATAATTCACAAGTGGTTATTCTGATGATGCCGGAGAGCACATATAAATATAATGAATCGGCTATATTACCTATGAGAATTGAAAGTTCCCGTCCGGAACTGACTTCTGCGGTGAATATCAATAAAAAAGATTTCACGCAGGGAAGTATGAAGATAGATCGGGCTTTGGCAGGACAGGTAGCAGGTTTGAAGACAACCCGTGCAGGTGGTATGCCAGGTGAAGGAAGTTATATGAACTTGCGTGGTATTCGCTCTTTTGTAGGTTCAAATGCTCCGCTTGTGGTAATTAACGGTGTACCCTATTTACCTGATTCTCGTGAATCACAATTGATAAATGGATTTTCAAGAGATATATTTCAGGCATATAATATTCAAGATATTCAAAATATCACTGTACTGAAAGGAGCGGAGGCTTCTATGTATGGTTCGATGGGGTCGAACGGTGTTATTCTAATTGAAACGGATGGTGCAACTTCCGATAATTTGGATACGCGAGTCAGCTTTTATGGACAGTATGGGGTGAATTGGAATAATAAACGTATGCCCTTACTTACAGGTAATGATTACAAATCTTACCTTTCGGATATTGGTATGACTTATTTCGGTAATATGGAAGGATTTTTCTCGGAATTTCCTTTTTTGAGTGATCCCAATAGTAAATACAATTACTTGTATAACAATACCACAGATTGGCAAGATGAAATTTATAAAAATGGTTTTGTAACAGACAACCTGTTTCGTGTAGAAGGTGGTGATGCTATTGCCAAATATGACCTTTCATTAGGATATGCGATGGAAAATGGACTGATGGATTACACTAAAAGCCAGCGTTACCATACACAATTGAATACAAATGTTTTGATTAGTAAATGGGTGGAGATGACAGCAACGGTCGGTTTAGCTTATCTGACAGGCAATTATCAACAACAGGGAATGGATAATGTTAGCAATCCGATCTTAGCAGCTTATTCGCGTGCTCCATTGTTAAGTCCTTATAAGAAAGATCTTGATGGTAATATTTTGGATACTTACTCTACTTATTACTATGGTAATTCAACGAATATGGATTTTGCAGTCAGTAATCCTTTAGCTATCGTCAATACACTTGATGGTCGTAACCGACAGTATGATGTAAATTTCAGACTTGGATTGGTTTACAAGCCTTTCAATGGCTTATCGTTCAATGGTACATTCGGAATGTTTTATAATTATAATAAAGAACACCTATTTATTCCCGGACTATCAGATAAAAGTATTTTGCCGATTGTCGATCAGTATGGTAATGCAGAAAATACCGTGAAGGAAGGTGTAGGTGAAACTTTGAACATTTTCGCAAATGGTAATGTACGTTATCAGAGACTTTTTCAAGGTATCCACCATTTGAATATTCTTGCAGGTGCTCAAATGTTGATAACTCAAAATAAGTATGAAGGTGGTGCAGGCCGTAATACTCCGAATGATTTTTATCAAACATTGGGAGATACAAAAACAATCGGACGCTACTTTTACGGTTATCAGGAAAAATGGAATTGGGCGAATTTTTATGCTCATGCTGATTATACCTATCGTGATATGGTAGCAGCTTCTTTGAATGTGGCGGCTGATGGTGCGTCCTCTGCCGGTACTTATGGAAATCACTTTTATATATATCCTTCCGGTGGTGTGACTTTGCTCGGAAAAGGTTGGTTACCATTGACTAACTCTACATTAGTAAATCGCTTAAATTTGCGTGCGGAATATGGCTTGTCCGGTAATAGCCGTTTTTCTTCCAATCTTGGAAAATATTATTATACAAGTTTACCTTATATGACTACTTCCGGTATTGTTCGTGCCAATATATCAAACACCACTTTGAAACCGGAGAAGAACATACAATTTAATCTTGGATTGGATATGAGTCTGTTGCGTAACCGTTTGGAAGTGACATTGGATTATTATAATAATCTGTCCAAAGATGTTATTTTTGCAGTACCTCATACATCGGCACTTGGTTCTCTAAACTATTATGCAAATTGTGGAGAAATAAAAAATAGAGGTGTAGAACTGGCAGTGCAAGCTTCTTTGGTTCGTACACGTGATTTCGAATGGATTATAGGTGGTAATATTGCCCGCAATGAATCGGAGGTGAAGTCATTAGGAAACACATCACAATTGATTAATAGCTATAGTGATGGTGCGCAGTTGGTTTCCCGTGTAGGAGAGTCTCCTTATCAGTTCTATGGTTATCAGACGCTTGGGGTATTCTCTACACAGGCTGAAGCAGATGCTGCTAATCTGGTCAATCAAAAAGGACAGGCTTATCAGGCAGGAGACATCCATTTTGTAGATCAGAACGGTGATGGGCGTATCGATAGTAAAGATCGTGTCTCTTTAGGCAGTGCCGCACCGAAGTATTTCGGTGGCTTTTTTACACGAATCAGTTATAAATCTTTTGCATTGTCTGCAGAATTCTCTTATTCAAAGGGGAATCAGGCTTATAATGGTGTGAGACGTAGTTTGGAATCACTTTCTACTTTTGGCAATCAAAGTGCGGCAGTTGTAAACCGCTGGTCGTTGGAAGGACAACAAACTAATATTCCTCGTGCTCAATGGAACGACCCGATGGGTAACAATGATTTTTCGGACCGTTGGATAGAAGATGCTTCTTTCTTGCGCATGAAGAATGTTACACTTAGTTATAGTTTTGACAAGAAATTCCTGAATTTCTTCCGTTCCGGTACATTGTATGTAACAGGTGAAAATCTGTTGACAGCTACAAAATATTTAGGGTTGGATCCTGAATTCTCTTATTCTTATAGTGATGCTATGCAAGGATTCGACTATGCAAAAATGATGCAGCCTAAATCAATTAAATTTGGTGTTAATTTGAACTTTTAAGGATGATGAAAAAGAATATATTGAAATATGTGTTACTAAGCATGACATTCTTCTTAGGCGCATGCAACGATTTCTTCAATGTCGAGACGAAGAATGTATTAGATCATGACGGATACATCACCGAAGAAAGTGAGATGTATTCGGGGTATATAGGTATTATGACCAAAGTACAAGCCATTGGAGACAAAGTGATCTATTTGACAGATACACGTGGTGAATTGCTGGAACCAACTAAGAACGCTCCTAGTGAGTTGTATAGTATCTATAATTATGATACAGACCTGACAGGAAATTCGTATGCCGATCCGGCTGCTTATTACGATGTAATTATAGCATGCAATGACTACTTGTCAAAGTTGTATGATTATAAAACAGAAAATCCGGCAGCTATTAATCTGGATCATTATAAAGCTTTGGTTAGTTGTACACTTCGTGTGAAAGCGTGGATATATCTTACATTAGGTAAGATTTATGGAGAGGCTGTCTGGTTTAATGATCCGATTCGTGAGATGAAAGATTTGAATGACTTTCCTGTGAAAAATTTGGATGAGATAGTGGAAGGCTGCCTCGATTTATTAACTAAAGGGTTTGATGGAATAGATGGCACGAATACAATGTCATGGAAAGAATGGCTTGATCCTGATACGGAAACAGCAGAAAGTACATATCGCTATTGGGACTATATGACACCAGAATTCTTTGCATTATATGGAGAGTTATGTTTGTGGCATGGTGACTACCAGAAAACAGTGAATGTTATTTTGAATACAATGAATGCAAAGTTTGCCAGTACGGTGAATGATGCAACACAGTATATGCATAATGTGAAGTTGACAGGTACATATAGTAAGATTTGGGATAATACTAATCCTCAACCACAAGAGACTGTTTCTGCTATTATCTATAATTATCAAGGAAACCAGACTAATAGTTTGTTGAAACATTTTGGGACAGAATCACCCAATGAGTATCTGTTGGCTCCGTCACAGGTAGGAATGGAACGTTATACTGATCCGGATTTTAATCCGCTTGGAGGTGCTACTTCGGATAAGCGTTCTACTTATTATTTTGCGAAAGATAAAAGTGGTAATTATGTTATCCAAAAGTATCGTCCGTCAAATAGCACAGCGCGTACCTATGCTTATCAAGATGATGTGCATATTTATATTTATCGTGGCAGTGAGCTGTATTTCATGTTGGCGGAGGCTCTCAATAATTTGGGACGTGTAACGGAAGCATCGGCATTGATTAATCAGGGAGTGAATGGAAGTTTTCCGAATGGTGGAGTGACATGGGATGGTTTTACAGATGACTGGACCGGAGCTAGTACGTTAGGTACTCGTCGTTATCCGGACCTGGGTATTCGTGGGGCATTTAACTTGGGTAATCGTGAGTTTACACGTGGAGATGCTAGAGCTAATGATGAAGCGATTCTTGATGAAATGATGCTTGAGTTTCCGGCAGAAGGAAAGATTTATCCTACTATGATTCGTATGGCACGTCGCTACAATGATCCAAGTATTATAGCTGATCGTGTTTGTCCGAAATATGCTGATCCGGAAGCTATTCGTGCTAAGATTAATGCAGAAGTTGGTGGAAAAGCAGGTTATTTCGTTCATTGGAATTTAAAATAAAGATCCTCAAATCATCCTTTGGTTTGGATTATTAGGGTGGAGTGACGCGGGTTTTTGAATGAGAATCCGCGTCATTTGTTTCAAAAATAAATACTTTTGTAAATAACAATAATAAAGAAAAATGAAAACATTCGCAGTATCTATTGCAGCACTTTTTATTTGGACAGCTTGCGGAGATGGAAATCAGCCGATAATTGACCGCGAGGCATTAGTAGAAAGGAATAGTCCTGTTGTGACGGCATTCGATTCATTAGCTTCACTTTCTGTAGGAAATGGAGAGTTTGCTTATACGGTAGACATAACCGGATTACAGACGTTTCCGGACAATTATAAAAAAGGAGTTCCATTGGGAACGCAGAGCCAGTGGGGCTGGCATAGCTTCGCCAATCCGGGGCGGCTTACTTCGGAAGAAACTCTGAAAGAATACGATTTTGGCAGGGGAAAGAAAGAACTTTACGCTACTCAATTCAAAGAAGAAGGCAGACAACAAGATGCCGCTAATTGGTTTCGTGTCAATCCGCATCGTCTTCATTTAGGAATTGTTGGTTTTGACGTGGAAGAAGGTACGGATATTGAACAGGTAACTGATGTTCATCAGAAACTTTGCTTGTGGGATGGAAAAATCGAAAGCCGGTTTAAATTAAACGGTGAAGATTATCAAGTGGAGACAGTCTGCCATCCTTCTAATGATATGATTGCTGCAAATATTACCTCTAAGGCGCATACCGGGATTTGTTTTCGCTTTCCGTATCCTACGGGCGCTCATTGTGATGATGCGTGTAATTGGGAAGCCGTTGATAAACATACAACGACTATTGTTACTCAAAATGAATCTTCCGCAGTTTTGAAACATACTTTAGATAGCACAGAGTATTTCGTAACTTTGTGTTGGGAAGGGAAGGCTACTTTCAATGAGAAAGCAAAACATTATTTTGTCCTGACTCCGATGGACGATCATTTAGCTTTTACATGTGCTTTTACTAGTACAGCTTCTTCAACGCAGCCTGTTACTGTAGCACAAACTCAAGAAGAAGCAAAAAACTATTGGAACTCATTTTGGAAGGAAGGCGCAGCAGTTGACTTTTCGGCATGTACGGATCCACGGGCCAAAGAACTGGAACGACGTGTGGTACTTAGCCAATATTTGCTTGCTATTCAGAGCGCAGGTACTACTCCTCCGCAAGAGACGGGGCTTACCTATAATTCGTGGTTTGGCAAGTTCCATCTTGAAATGATCTGGTGGCACGAGGCTCAATTTGCTCTTTGGAATCGTAGCAACTTACTTGACCGTACATTAGGCTGGTATGAAAAGGCTGAACCGATAGCGCGTCAAATAGCCCAAAGACAAGGGTTTGATGGTGTTCGCTGGATGAAAATGACCGATCCTTCAGGAACGGAAGCCCCTTCCAAAGTAGGAAGTTTTCTGATTTGGCAACAACCTCATTTAATTTATTTGGCAGAATTACTTTATCGTGCTGATCCGACTAAAGAAGTATTGGAGAAATATAATCGTTTGGTACAGGAGACTGCAAAATTTATGTACTCTTTTGCTACATACGATGAACTGGAAGGACGTTACGTATTGAAAGGCGCCATTCCTGCACAAGAAACGTTGCGTGCTGCAGAAACAATTAATCCTCCTTTTGAACTTTCTTACTGGCATTTTGCCATGCAGACCGCTCAACAATGGCGTGAACGTATGGGAGAGCAACGCAGTTTGGAATGGGATGAAATGATTGATAAACTTTCCCCTTTAGCATCTAATAATGAAGGACTTTATCTGGCTGCCGAAACAGCTACAGATACCTATAAAGACATTCGTTATACTTCCGACCACATGGCAGTATTAGGTGCAGTCGGTATTCTTCCGATGAATAAACTTATCCGGGAAGATTATATGAAAAATACATTGCACTGGATTTGGGATAACTGGAATTGGGGTAAAACCTGGGGATGGGATTATCCGATGACGGCTATGAATGCTGCCCGTTTGGGTGAACCGGAAAAGGCCGTCGGAGCTTTACTGATGGATAAACGCACAAACACATACTTGCCGAATGGCCATAATTATCAGGACGGTCGTTTACGTATTTATTTACCGGGTAATGGCGGCTTGCTGACTGCTATTGCGATGATGTGTGCCGGTTGGGACGGATGTACGGAGACTAATCCGGGATTTCCGAAAGATGGGACTTGGAATGTCCGTTGGGAAGGATTGAAGCCATTACCATAATCAAACACAAAAAATATGAGTTATTTTCATCTGAATTTTATTTTAAAAGGAAAGCTGACTGTTTGTTGCCTCTTGATGTTGTCGGTGATGCCATTAAATGCTCAAAGAGAGGCAAAGCAGATCGGTGACTTTAAAGAATCTATCTCCTTGAATGAACATCTGCGAGGTACAAAAAGGACGTTGCAATATCGTCCCGATGGTGATGAGTTTGTTTGTGTCAATGGTAAGAACCGGTATACCCGTGCTTTATACGGTAGTCACAGTCCCTTTCGTGTAGAAACAAGTGACCGACCGGTTTTTGCTTTTTATAATAACGGACGCGGAGGAAATATAAGTTTCAAAGTCATTCTTCGTGACGGAACAGAATTGGCGCTTGACCGCACCGGGCATTGTGAATCCCGTTATTCGGCTGGAAAACGTACCTATTATTTGACAGACCCGTCTTGGGGAAAAGGAGAACTGCGTATTTCTGTATTGGCATTAGCCGATATGGATGGAGCTATTTGGCGTTTTTCCCCTTCGAATATGCCTAAAGGAGCTATACTTCGTTGGCAACATGGGGGAGCTACCGGAAAACGTTTGAGTCGTAATGGAGATATGGGGGTAGACCCGGCTGATTGCTTCGAACTTCCTGCCGAAGCGACTGACCTTGTCACAGGTGAACTTTCTTTGCAGAAAGAAGTATACTTGGTACGTGGGGAGGTTTCCGAAGGCTATAATGTCCGTAAACTTTATCAACAAGCGGAGGCAGCCTCTTTGGTATTGGCTTCTCATTTGAAGATAGAAACGCCGGACCCTTATTTGAACACGTTGGGTGGTGCATTGGTCGCAGCTGCAGATGGAATTTGGGATGGACAGGTTTGGTTGCACGGTGCTATTGGCTGGCGTATGCCGTTAAGTGGGTGGAGAGCCGGATATACTGGTGATGCCTTAGGTTGGCATGACCGGGCACGGACTCACTTTGATGCTTATGCAGCCAGTCAGGTGACTGATGTCTCGAATACGATACCTCATCCGGCACAGGATTCTACAATGAATCTGGCGCGTTCGGAAAAACGTTGGGGAACTCCTCAATATAGTAATGGGTATATTTGCCGGAATCCTGAACGTAACAACCAGATGCACCACTATGACATGAATCTTTGTTACATGGATGAATTGTTATGGCACTTCAACTGGACGGGAGATACTGCGTATGTCCGCAAAATGTGGCCTGTGATTACCCGCCATCTAGCTTGGGAAAAATTAAATTATGATCCGGACAATGATGGTTTATATGATGCATACGCTTGTATTTGGGCAAGTGATGCGCTTTACTACAACAGTGGCGCAGTCACCCATTCGTCGGCTTATAACTACCGTGCCAATAAAATGGCTGCTTTTCTTGCTTCTTTGATAGGCGAAGACCCTTCACCTTATCAGAACGAAGCCGAGCAAATATTGAAAGCGATGAATAAGCGTCTTTGGATGCAGAGCAAAGGTTGCTGGGCGGAATATCAGGATTTTATGGGACATCGCCGGCTTCACGAAAGTCCGGGATTATGGACTATATACCATGTACTCGATAGCGACGTTGCCGATCCTTTTCAAGCTTATCAGGCTACACGGTATGTTGATACGGAAATACCACATATCCCCGTGTATGCCGATGGACTGGAAGAGGGGTATGCAACGATTGCCACTACCAATTGGTTACCTTATTCCTGGAGTATCAATAATGTGGCTTTCGCAGAGGTGATGCATACAGCTTTGGCCTATTTCCAGGCAGGACGTCCGGAGGAGGCATATCGATTGATGAAAAGTTCATTTCTGGATGGTATGTACTTAGGTAACAGTCCTGGCAATTTGGGGCAAGTCAGCTTTTATGATGCTGCCCGTGGAGAGTGTTATCGTGACTTTGGAGATCCGATAGGGGTAGCTTCCCGATTACTGGTACAAGGATTATATGGCATTTTACCCGATGTATTGAACGGGAAGATGGTGATTCGTCCGGGATTTCCCGCAGGATGGTCAAAAGCTTCTATTTCTTTGCCTGACATAACTTATCACTTTGTTAGGGAGAATGATACGGATATTTACCGGATAGAACAACGTTTTAAGGCACCTTTGGCATTGACATTACAAGTGAATGCCGGAAGAGAAAGGATTCATTCTGTGAAAGTAAATGGGAAAGAAGTTGACTGGAGCTTTGCGGAAGCTGCTTCCGGTTATCCGGTGGTTGTTATTCCTGCTTCTTCTGCCAAAAAAGCAGTTGTCGAAATTGTGTGGGAAGGAAACTGTCTGAATCCGGTTTTGCCTGAAATACAGGCGGAGGCTTTAGCGGAGATCCGTGTTCCATCCATTTTAGGGGCGGTATTCGGTGAAATATATGATCCGCAGGGAGTGCTGATACAGCCGAATGTTAGTGATACATCTATAAGAAGTAAGATCAATGATCATTTGGGGCATCATACATTCTTTGTTCGCATGAAACAAGGACAGATGGAATGGTGGCAGCCTGTAAACGTACAGATTACGAAATCGGAAAAATCACCGGTCATTCTTCCTTTCGCACAGGTGAATACGTCAGAGTGCCGGGTGATGAATATGGATTCTTTGTTCAATGCGAATGTGACTGATATTTTCCGGAATGAGTATCTGACACCCCGTTCGCCTTATACCACTTTACAACTTCCTGTTCAGGGCATTGGCGAGTGGTGCCATCCCAAATTAACTGCTGATATTGATGATGCAGGTTTGCGTGCCTTGGTACGTGATGAGATGCTGACTACCCAACTGGGTGTGCCATTCCGAACATTGGCTCAAGGAAGCAATATTGCTTTTACTTCGTTGTGGGATAATTATCCCGACAGTTTGAGTATTCCGCTTTCCGGTCGGGCTTCCCATGCCTATTTAATGATGGCAGGCAGTACCAACCACATGCAGTGTCGCATTGCTAATGGTATTGTTCGTGTATACTATACAGATGGGACTTCTGATGTATTGGAATTAGTGAATCCGGATAACTGGTGTCCTATTGAGCAGGATTTCTATGTTGATGGTCAGGCATTCACCGTTGTTTCTCCCCGTCCTTATCGCATTCATTTTAAGACGGGTTTGGTTAGCAATGACTTGGGAAAGGACTTAGGCATAAAGGGTGTTTATGGACGTTCCATCGAGGGAGGAGCGGGCATACTTTTGGATATGCCTCTGAATCCTTCCAAAGAGTTAAGTCATCTGACGTTGGAAACACTTTCAAACGATGTTGTTATCGGTCTGATGGGGGTTACATTGCAATAAAATAAAAATAACATATTAATAAAAGGATAAGAATTATGATGAGAAGAACTATTAATTTACTACTGATGTTGCTTTTGGTGGCAGAGGTAACATTTGCGAATACTGTTGATTTTGATAAAGCATTTAAAGAAAGCGCCCGTATCGAAAAACAGATTAAACGGACCTCTTTTCCGAAACGAACATTTCTTATAACTGATTTTGGAGCAAAAACGGATGATGAGGCTAATCCTTGCCATGAAGCCATTAATCAGGCTATTCTACAGTGCAGTCTGTCAGGAGGTGGCGCAGTAATTGTTCCTAAAGGCACTTTTTATACCGGACCTATTACTTTAAAGAGCAATGTGAATTTCCATCTCGAAGAGGGAGCTGTTTTGAAATTCTCTACAGATCAAAGCCTTTATTTTCCAGCTGTTTTAACCCGTTGGGAAGGAATTGATTGCTATAATGCTCACCCCTTGATTTATGCTTATGGTGAAAGCAATATTGCCATAACCGGAAAAGGTATTATCGATGGACAAGGTAGCATGGAAACTTGGTGGCCGATGTGTGGAGCTGTAAAATATGGCTGGAAAGAAGGCATGGTGGCTCAACGCAATGGAGGGCGTGAACGTCTGTTGATGTATGGTGAAACATCTACTCCTGTTTACAAACGTCTGATGAAGCCGGAAGATGGCATGCGTCCGCAGCTATTGAACTTACATTCCTGCCACACCATCTTGATTGAAGGTGTTACTTTGTTAAATTCTCCATTCTGGGTGATTCATCCTCTTTTCTGCGAGAGCTTGATTGTTAGCGGAGTGACTGTTTTCAATCGTGGACCTAACGGAGACGGATGTGATCCTGAATCTTGTAAGAATGTGTTGATTGAGAATTGTACATTTGACACAGGTGATGATTGTATTGCCATTAAATCAGGACGTAATGAAGACGGACGTAAATGGAATATTCCCAGTGAGAACATTATCGTACGTGGTTGCATGATGAGAAATGGACATGGAGGAGTAGTGATCGGCAGTGAGATTTCCGGTGGTTACCGTAACTTGTTTGTAGAAGACTGCCGGATGGATAGCCCGAATCTGGATCGTGTCATTCGTATTAAGACGAGCACTTGCCGTGGAGGACTTATAGAAAATGTATATGTGCGTAATGTAACGGTAGGACAATGTCGTGAAGCTGTTCTTCGCATCAATCTGCAATACGAGAACCGGGAGAAATGTAAGAGAGGTTTTGACCCGGTTGTTCGTAACGTGCATTTGAAGAATGTAACTTGTGAGAAGAGTAAATTGGGTGTGCTTATTATCGGACTGGATGATGATAAACATGTATATAACATCAGTGTAGAGGATTCTCAATTTAATAATGTAGTCAAAGGAGCAAATGATATTAAAGGGGCGAAAGATGTGACTTTCAAGAACCTTTATATTAATGGCGAATTGGTGAAATAGGGTATAATCGTAATAGATAAAAAAATCCGGCTATGAATGAAGAAGAATGGAAGACGGTCTATGACGTACAAATCTATGTTACATCTTTATCCGCAATAAGTGATTGTGATTGGAATAAATTAGAATTTTGGATAAATTTTCATCAGGATGGTTTTATCTATAAATTGAGGCATTATTATCCTATACTTTCTGAAGATGATATACATATTATTCTTTTGTTACGTATTGATTTTAGTAATGTGCAGATTTCAGAGTTATTTCATATTCTAGGAAGTTCTTTTCGAATACGCCGTAGTAGATTGAAAAAGAAAATGAATGTTTCTTGTGAATCTATTACTGATTTTATTAAATCATTACGTTTAGAATGATCTTTCTTTAAAAACCATATTTAAATGCGTATACATTGGCTGTGTATACGCATTTGTATACGGTTGAAATTTGTATTTCAATTTATAAATGTCGTCTTTTGTAACAACAAGAGCAATAAACTTTTATTCGTGCTAATATTATGGAAAAATACAGTTTCTTATCTTATGTGATATAGACAGAACTGAAAAATGCGCCAAATGATTATCAACTAATAATTGGGTGTCGCCTTGAAAAAGATATTCAATATTATTAATCTCTAAAGGTAGTTCTTATGAAAAAATTGAATTTAGGCTTTATTATGGTTGGATTAGTTTTTCTAATTAGTATTTCTGTGCTTAGTTGTCAGGCGAATGATACTGATGATTACTCTCAACAGGCAGAAGATATGACTGCTGCTGATCTTTTTATTGCTTCGGAAGCGCATCAGAATTTGGAAAAAGAAATCAGAAAGAACATGAGAAGAATGTTGAATGCTATTTCTAAATTCTCGAAAGAAGAAATGGAGCAATATCAGAAACTTAAAAAAGAATTACTTAATATGGAAACTCGTTCTGAAGCGAAAATTCAATGGAATAAATTGCTTGGATACGATTATTACGCCAGCTTATATCGGCTTTCCAATTTAGTTAGAGAAGTTTACGAAGGGACAGATTTCACCAGATTGGAATTAATGAGGGCCCGTCAAAAGCGTAAAATGCATCAAGTTGTTATAACTCGTACCACAGAAGATGATGAGGCAATTCAAAATTGTATTAAAGCCTATAGTGAAATGGCAGAGGCGAGAATAGAAGACTGTGTTAATCAATATGATCGAAATATAGCTGGAATACCTGTAGATACTCCTCCGGAGAAAGTTTCAGAATTAGAAAAAAGGTATGCAGTGATACTTGATGAATGCACAGAACCAATCTATGAGTATTTGGAAAACGGAATAGAGAACTGCAAGCAAAGCAAAGGGAAATGTCCTATTTGGGGATATCATTAAATGTTGTGATATTAATATCTATGTTTTAATTGTAATTGATATGAAAACAAAAAGGAAAATCTTTATATTGCTTTGGATAGTGTTAGTGGGAGTTCCCACTCTTTCTGCCCAAAGTAAGAGGGAGCAAAGGGCGGAAGCTGTTAGCGATATTATCAGATCAAAGAACTATAAGATATATGTGGACACTTACATACCTCCATATAGAGATCCTATACAATTGGATTATTTAGATTTGATAGAAATTAAAAATGATTCAGTATTTTCTAACCTTCTCTATCTCGAGGAATCTGATATACCTTATAGCGATAGAGGAAATCAACTTATTTTTCAGGCTCCTATTAAAAAATATGCTGTGAATATAGATAAAAAAGGGAATGCCCATATCAAGTTTTCAACACGTACAGCAGTAGATTATTTCAATTTTAAAATTGAGGTGTATTCTAATGGAAGTGCGAACATCAGTGTCACTATGCAACACAATCAAAGTGTCAGTTTCTTGGGAGAATTAAATATGTAAAGAGAAGGGATGAAGATTCGTTTTTTATAATAATTATTTTTTTAATATTATGAGAGAAGTTGTATTGATTTTTATTCTCGTATCTATAGCCCAGCTATTTTACGGACAAGAAAAATATACTATTCAGGGAGAATTACCTGATCATTCGTTGGATAATAGTTATTTGCGTTTAATCAATAGTTCTGCTCTTAGTCAAGAGAAAGAACGGATTAAACACTCATTTATTGACAGTATATTGGTGGTTGACGGGAAATTCCATTATGAAGGTAGTCTTTCACAAAAGCCATTCTTAGTATATCTTAGTAGTGCAAAGACAGGAAGAAAAATGTTGGATTTGGGCCTGCATTTTATAGTTGAGCCTGGTAATATCCATATCCGTATTGCTAATTGGGCAGATGAGGGTGTTGTGTCAGGTACTCCTATTAATGAAGATTACAATACTTATATGATTGCCACAAAGAGAAATCTGAAAAAGGAATTGCTCTTCTTAGAAAAATATGCCCAATACCCAGATGTTGTACGATTCCACTTATCTTTTTTGTTGAACGGACGAAGAGCGTCAAAGGATCCTGATTTCCCAAAATATCTACAGATTCTCGACCGAATGCCTAAAGCAGATCGAGACATTCTTTTGGCTTGGCTGGACTATACTATTAAAAGAGAAGAATATGAAAAAAAGACCAAACCGTTGTTGGACAGTATACGTAACAATGCCCCTCGTTTTATCGAGACTATTCCGAGTAATTCATAATCAACTACAATAAAAAATGAGTAGAATTCTGGTTTTATTGTTATTTGTGTGATGTTTTTGGGATTATGAGGTTAGCAATTGTATGTAAGTGTTCCCCAAGTTATTAACTTAAAAAAATAATTTTATGAGAAAATGCAAAGTTTTCTTTACTATGGCTTTGTTAGCCTTTTTAATAGGTATGTCTGTACTTAGTTGTCAATCGAATGACGATGACAATTATAATTCTCCTAAAGAACAAAATTTGACTGCTGTTGATCTCTTTATCGCTTCGGAAGCTTATCAGAATTTGGAAAAGGAAATCAGAAAGAATATGAGAAGAAAGCGAAATGCAATATCTAGATTGTCGAGAGAAGAAAAGGAGCGATATCATCAACTCAAAATAGAGTGGCTCAATCCTAAGACTCGCGCTGAAGCAAATGTTCAACTGAATCTCTTGCTTGGCTATGATGAAGAAGCGGATTATGATCGAATCTCATCTTTGGCTAGAAAGGTTTATGGAGGCACTAAATTTACACAATTAGAGCTAATGAAAGCATTACAAAAACGGCAAATGAAACGAGCTGTTGTTAATACACGAACAACTGATACCGAAGATTTAGAGACATGCAAAAAAGGGTGTACTGACCATGCTACACAGAGTTCTGGTATATGCTTTGATAATTATAATAGAGATATTAGCGAACTTGAAAGCATGGCGGAATACTATGATCCTGAATATATTCGTTCTGAAAAAGAAAAACTCGGAACAGAACGAAAAAATTGTCTGGATGATGCTGATAAAGAGAGGGAAGAATGTATAAAAGATTGTAAAGGTACAGATGAAAAAAATAGATAATTTTAATATCCAAAATTATGAAGAGGAATCTATTTCTTATTGTATTAGTGTTTTTTGTTCAGTTGTTTTATGGACAAGAGAAATATACGATTCAAGGTGAATTCCCAGATAATTCGCTGGATGGAAAATATATAATACTGACAGATAAATCTTTTCTTTCTGATGAGTACAAACGTAAATGGAAAGCATCTGACGATGAAGTAAAGATATTGGTAACTGATAAAAAATTCTATTATAAAGGGGTAACTACACGAAAACCTTTTTTGACGCAAATATATTATGATAGACCAACATTCAGTGGTCAGACAAGTGCGACTTCTTTTGTAATAGAACCTGGGAATATCCATATCCATATAACCGATTGGTATGAGGAAGGAAATGTATCGGGTACTCCTATCAATAAAGACTATAACACTTGTGTCATTGAACGGAAAAATCTGGTAAATAGAATTTTTAGAACTATCTGTTTAAAGGGGCAGACTTCGGAAGCTGAAGGGGCTTATTCTTTTGGTTCAGCATTTGAGGATTTTGAAAAAGGTGAATTGGCTTTCTTTGAGAAATATGCCAAATATCCGGATGTTATTCGAGTAATGTTATCTCGCTATTTGGAAGTTAAGGAATTAAATAAAAGATTGGTGGATGCTAAATATTTACGTATTCTTGACTTAATGCCCAAAGCGGATCGAGATATTTTGATAGAGTGGCGAGAGTATACAATGAAGAGAGAGGAGTATTGGGCAAAGAGAAGAGCGTTGACCGATAGTCTTAATCGCAATGCTCCTCGTTTTATTGAAAGACAAATAAATAATAATTAAAAATCAAATCATGAAAACAAAAAGACTCATTTTAGCTTTGACTACATGGACTGTTGTTATAGTTATGTCACTTCATAGTTGTCAGACTGATAGCGGTTATGATAATGTTATTCAAGAAAATAATTTGACTGAAGCCGACCTTTTTGTAGCCTCGGAGGCGTATAAGAATTTAGAAAAAGAGATTAAAAAGAATTTGAGAAGAAGAAAAAACGCAATTGATAAATTTTCTAAAGAAGAAAAAAAACAGTATCAACAGCTTAGAAAAAAGTTATCCAAATCGGATACTCGTGTTGAAGCGCAGATTCAATTAAATATCTTACTCGGATATGACGAAGAAGCAAGTTACGATCGAATTGATTCTTTGGTTTGGAAGGTTTACAAAGGTACAAATTTTACCCGATTGGAATTAACAAGAGCTCGGCAAAAACGTCAAATGAATCAAATTACTATTAGTACACGAGATACCGATTCTGAACAACGTTGTATTGATGATTGTAATGCGGATGCTACAAACGAAGATATGGAATGCCAACATACATATTATGCAGAAATTCAAGATGCTGAAAATAGTATGTCAGATTGGGAAAAACTTATGTATCCGGAAAGGTTGGAATATTTGAAAGAACGAGCTAGAAACAGTAGAGATGAATGTGTAAAGAAAGTTGATAAAGATAGGGAGGGTTGCGTAAAAGACTGTTGTAAAAAAACAACGTGATAAAAATCAAGATTCCACTTATTTAAGATTCCAAACAACATACAATTATGAAAGAAAAAATCTTTTCCCTTTTTGTATTCGCATTCTTTGCTCAATTACTTTTGGGACAGGAAAAATTTACGATTCGGGGTGAATTCCCTGATAATTCTCTAGATGGTAAATATGTGTTATTAATAGATAAATCGTATCTTCTTGAAGAAAGAGAACGCCAAAAACAAGCATACGACAACAGCATAAAAATAAAGGTGATTGGCAAGGAATTTTTTTACGAAGGAACTGTCACACGAAAGCCTTTTTTTGCACAAATATCCTATGATGGACCACCGTTCCATAAAGGGACTGATATTAATCTTTTTGTGGAACCGGGTAATATCTATATTCGTATGGTCGATTGGAACGATAACGCTAATGTATCGGGCACTTCCATCAATGAAGATTATAATACTTATATTCTTGAGCGAGAAGCTCAATGGAATGCTGTATATTGGAATAGAGAACGTAGAAAAATGGCGAAAGATAGTATTAATATAGAGAATTGTAAGCTATTGGATATATCAGAAACTGAACAGCGTTCAGAAGGTCGGTTTACTTTTCTTGAAAAATATGCAAAATATCCGAATGTCATCCGAGTCATGTTGGCTCGTGATTTAAGGACAAAATACCCGATTGGGGAGCCTGAACTCTCTCAATATTTACGCATTATCGATTTAATGCCCCAAGCGGATCGAGATGCTTTTTTATCATGGTGGGATTATATTATGAAAGAACGAGAATTTAAAAAGAAGAGCCGAATGATATTAGATAGTTTGATCGGTGATCCACCCCGTTTCATCGAGACTATTCCGAGTAGTTCATCATCAACAACTATAAAAAATGAGTAAAATCCTTGGTCTTATTGTTATTCTGCTGATTTGCGTTTCTTGCAATCAAAAAAGGAAGGCAGAGATGTCCCTGTCTTCCTATACACACGATTTCGGAATAATTAGTTCTGATATAATTTGTCGTGATAGCATTACAATCACCAATGTAGGCAATGCCAGGTTGGAAATAGGAGAGATCGAAACTGGATGTGGATGTACACAAGCATCGGTGGAGAAGTATGAATTAAATCCTGACGAATCGTGCTCGCTTCATTTCTCTTTCAATCCGAAAGGAAAAGGATTAGGAGCGAAAGAAGAATTAATTATTATCAATGCAAATACAGACTCCCTCTTTTATATTCTGCAAGTTAAGGCAATTATTCAGTGATAATGTTTTTACGTTTTCTTTTTTACTTATCACCACCTTATACTTATCGGCTGATTGGTTTATGGATAGGTATTTTATGCCTAAAAATATAAGTTTCGTTGTCGGCATCATATTATGGGGAGGTATTTGCATAGGGAACTGGAAGCGAAAAATTAGACTGTCTGTTGATTTTCTATTTCTGTCTTTTACTGTTTTTATGGGATATGTTTTCGTTTGCAGTCTCTTTACATCACAATATATACACAGTGTATACATTGTATCTGGATGGATTCTTTTTGTGTTGATGCGTAATAGAAAAAATCCTACAGAAACATTTAATAGCATTTTAGCTGTCGTTGGAGTTTTGTCGGCCTTGTATGGCTTGCTGCAATATGTAGGGTGTATAGAAACTCAATCTTATTTTCCAGTTACCGGTTCTTTTGATAATCCCGCCGGATTTGCTGCGAGCATCGTTCTCTGTTATCCTTTTCTTTTGTGTCATTCTTCTAACGGAAAAAGAAGAACGTTCAAGGTTATGGCGTGCCTTCTCCTCATTATAGTCGTTATCTTATCCGGTTCGAGAACAGGTGTATTTACTTTATGTGTAGTAACACTTCTTTTTTATGCTCTCCGTTATCGGAAGTTAATTCATAAAAGGCGCATCTTTCTTATCAGCGGAGGCGCTTTGTTTCTAATAAGTTTATTCATTGGTCTGATTTATCTAAAACCAGCTTCCGCTTCCGGTCGTGTTCTGATTTGGAAAGTATCTGCCGGATTGTGTAAGGAACATATAATTCAGGGAAACGGACTTGGTTCTTTTAAGGCGGATTACATGCCGGAACAAGCCAAATATTTGTCTTCCTCCCATGCTGATGAAAGCGATAGAATATTGGCAGGAAACACGAATCATCCATTTAATGAGTATCTGTTGCTGCTGATTGAACAAGGACTCATAGGAATCGCTTTATTCTTATTGTCGTTGATTGCTGTTTTTCGAAGTAATGTGGCATTTGACACTCCAGCCATACTGACGCTTGTTTCTATTGCTATATTTTCCTGTTTTTCTTATCCATTCAAATATGCTTTTGTTTGGTTCATGATTATCTACTGCCTCGCTTCACTTAATCAACGGGAGGTTGCTCTACGAACAATACGTTTCAACAAGCCATTTTTATTGATTATTCTTTTTATACTCTGTTTCTTTTTGATTAAGAATATCATTTTCGAGCGTACATGGAAACGAATTTCGTTGGTTGCAGAAAAGAACAATGGTTTGCTGGATAATGAATTATCTGTATTTACCAAGCTATATGATGAGTGGAATGGCAATCCCTATTTCTTGTACAATTATGCATCAGAATTGAAAAATGTGGAATTGTACAAACAAAGCGTCAACATATTCTTGCATTGCGAATCTTATATCAATACGTATGACCTGCAAATGCAATTGGCGGATAATTACTATCAAATGGAATGTTGGGAAGAAGCTGAAAGACGATATAAGCTGGCACAATGTATGTGTCCTAGCCGTTTTCTTCCATTACAAGGACTTTTGAGGGTCTATGTAAAATCTGATAACTGCATACTTGCCGAACGGATAGCTTTAGAAATAATAAATAAACGAATAAAGATACCATCTTACACTGTTACTATCATACAAGAAGAGGCTAGAAACTATTTGCGTAAAAAGAATATTTAATTATAAACTAACAATAAAACAAAATGAAAGCTACATTCATCTTTCTTTTTCTTGTTTTGCTTTTCAGTTGTCAAAGCTCTGAAGAAAAACAGTTGGAAAAGGTGCTGACACTGGCGGGCAATAATCGTCTGGAACTCGAAAAAGTGTTGGAGCATTATAAAGAAAACGAAGCTGACAGTTTGAAACTTAGAGCTGCCAAATTTTTGATAATGAATATGCCCGGACACCAGTCGTATATAGGGAAAGATATTGAAGAATATTATGTCGAAGCTGAAAAGATTATCTTCTCCGACAGAAAGATTGATGAACAGGTGAATGAATTAAATAACTTGTTGTTAGAGTTTCCATCAGATGATTTTGAGTTTAAGGAAGATTACTCTGTCATAAAAGCCGACTATCTGATACAGAGTATAGACGCGGCTTTTGACGATTGGCAACAAGGTCGTTGGGCAAGAGGCATTACATTCGATGAATTTTGTGAATATATGCTTCCTTATAAGTGCGTAGAGTTTCAGGCTTTTGATGATTGGCGCAATGTGTTGAAACCGATAGCTAATGACACATTAGGCGATTTTTCTTATAATGACATTTGGAATAAAACACCCTATCATGCGGCAGAAGCTATTAATATTAAACTACGTGATACCGTTATTGTCGATTTGAAAAAGCCTCTGAAGTGGCATGCGTTATATAAGGTTCCGTTTTGGTGCAATATTCCTTCCAATTCTTGTGAGACAAGGACAAACACAGCTTTAGCTATCATGCGCAGTAAGGGGTTTGCGGTTTCGTATGATTTCGTTTTGCAGTGGCCTACAAAAGCACATGCACATTCGTGGCTTAGTATTTTGATAGATCACGATCGCCGAATGGTATGTGAAGGAGGACATGAACCTTTTTTAGCTGCCTTACGACCGGGGGAGTGTAAGGGAAAAGTATATCGAAGAACATATTCTCCCAATTCGGCCTTAGTCCGGCTGAATAAAGAAGCTGGTAGTGTCCCGTCAACGTTGCGCAATGTGTTTATAAAAGACGTTACGGATGAATATGCAACGACCATTGATCCTGTTTTTCCTGTACTTTCCGGGAAAAGAGAACGCAAAGAAAAATATGCATATCTGGCAGTATTTGACAATGCGAAATGGGTTCCTATTTGTTTTTCGGAAATAAAAGATAGTAAGCAGATCGTCTTTGATAAAATAGAGAAGGGAGCTGTCTATCTGCCGGTATATTATATAAATGGAAGGGTTCGTCCATTCAATTATCCTGCTTTGTTGAATGAAAAAGGTGAACTGGAGTTCTTGAATCCCGATAACACATCGAAAAGAAGTATTAGTCTAAAACGGAAATATCCTTTAACGCGCAAAGCGTTCACCACAGCACTCCGTTTAAAATACAGCATGTTTCAAGCAGCACACAAGGAGGATTTCAGTGATGCTGTCACAGTACATACATTCAAAGAGTATAGCGTATCGGGTAGTATAAATGTGAGCGATACTACAAAGTATCGTTATTGGCGTTATATCTGTCCAAAGCCCTACCGCTGTAATATTGCAGAATTGATGTTCTTGGATAAAGACAATAAAAAACTGACAGGAACCATTATAGGTTCTGAAGAACGAAGCAAAAATCCTCATTATAGCCGTTTTGCTGCTTTTGATTTAGATCCGTTGACATTTTTTGCATCTAAAACTTTAAGAGATGGTTGGGTAGGATTGGATTTGGGCAAACCGGAATCTGTTGGAAGAATAGGCTATATGACACGTAATGATGACAATAATGTTCGTATTGGAGATACTTACGAGCTTTTTTATTGGGATATGGATTGGGTGTCGTTGGGCAAACAAATAGCTGACGATTTTAGTCTAACCTTTCACCATGTACCACAAAATGCTTTACTTTTATTGAGAGATCTTACTAGGGGGACGGATGAACGAATTTTTTTGTATGAAGATGCTAAGCAGATATGGTATTGATTCATCGGCAAAATGAATATGTAAAATTGAAATATAAATAATTTTATGAAATACATTATATTACTATTTGCTTTGTTATTTTGGGGAACTTCACTTTTTGGACAAGAGCTGAAAGTACAAGGGCATTTAATAGATGAAAATAAACGAGACTTAGTGGCGGCAACTATACGTTGTTATATGAATGACACACTTTTTATGATAGGTGGGGTTACGAATAGTAAAGGAGAGTTTGAACTCAAACTTCCACGTACGGAACAAAAATACAAGTTGTTAATTAGTTATTTAGGTTATAAGGAAACCACTTTAGTCTTGAATCCGACCAAAGAGACTCTGATTCGTTTAGGAGAAATAACGATGGATAAGAAAGTGGTACAGATACAAGAAGTAACTGTGCTAGCTCAAAACCGGATAAATACCGAGGATAAAATAATGGTCTTTCCTACCCGTGAGCAGCTACGGCACTCCTATGACGGGTATAGTACTTTGCTTGCATTAATGATTCCGGGTCTGGAAGCTGATCCACGAAAGGCGACTATCTCTTATCATAATGAGAACGTATTATTATGTATTGATGGGCGTGAAGCGACACAGGAAGAGGTGCAGAATCTAAACCCAAAAGATATTAAACGGGTGGATTTTTATTCTCAAGGCTCCCCTGATTACCCAGAAGCATCTACAATGCTGGATTATATACTTAAGGAACGGGATTACTTGGGGACAATCGCTTTCAATGCGAGGCATCAATTAAATAGACCTACAGGGAATGGACGGGGAACAGCTCAATATTTTGAAGGAAAATCAGAATGGGCGGTATCGGTGTCGGACAACTATACTCATTCCACGAATCATGATGAAGGATATATAGAAACTCTATATCATTTCCCGGAAGAAACCATCATTCGGACAGATGATAAGTTGCCTTCATTAGTTAATAATAATAATCTGAAAACCTATCTGAATTATATCTATAAAGACAAGTTGCAAACTTTTTACTCTTCTTTACGAATGAACAGAAGTATGTCCGAAAATGACAGTTGGAATCGGCAGCGATATAATAATACATCTACTGTTCTTGTGAAGCAAGAAAATACGTATGCAGTCAGATTAAATCCTGCCCTGCAATTGCGCTACAATCGCACTCTTCCCAAAAGACAGAAATTGCGTCTTGAATTGTATGGAAGTTATGGTAATAACGATTATGACCGGTGGTATGAGCAACGTACAGATGAAGTCGTTACGTCCTCTTATGCCAATGCTACCGCCGAAGACAGTTGGTATGGAAAACTAAAATTTGACTACAATAAAAGTTTCAAGAACAAATCCTCCTTTAGTTTGGTCGTAAATCAGGATTTTACGCATACCAATAACTTGAATACGAAGGAAGGTATAGATTCCGAAATCTTTTTAAACAACAGTAATACTTATCTTTATGGTACATATAATTATCGTATTATGAGGAAGTTAAATCTGCAAGTTGGTCTTGCCGAACATTTATCGTATACTACGACGAATGGAAGTCATGTATTCAATTCTTTCTTTATACCCTCATTGAAACTTTCTTACCTTTATAAGGGACATTCGTTGAGATTGACAGGAACTGTCCGTAGTATAGAAACCGGCATATCAAATCGTACCGGTTACGAATATAAACGAAATGAATATGAGATGTATGTAGGAAATCCGAAGTTAGAGGATTATCTGCAATATAACATGAAATTGGATTATACGTGGACTGTGAATTCAAGGTGGACAATTCTTTCTTATGCTACTTTGTATGCAAGCAACCGACAGGTTTATGGATTGTATAGTTATAATGACGAACGAAAAATGTTTGTATATCAAAACTTTAATGGAGGAAAGTGTTTCGTTCAACATTACGAGTTGGGTATGCAATACGAATTTATTCCACAAGTTTTTAGTATCAAACCTTTGTTGATTTATGATAATGCAAAAGTAACATTGTGGAAAGAACTTGTAAATCACAGCTTGTGGGGAGCTTGTTCTCTTCTTTATATGCGTAATGGCTGGCGTTTTAATATAGGATATATGGCACCTGCAAATTTTATGAATTATGATTCCGGGCTTAAGGGGCATTTTCCCGGAAAACTGGAATTCGGTGTAAATTACAGTATCAATAACTGGAATGTTGATTTACATATGCAAACACCGTATAAGGCAGTTTCTAAAGGACACCTTCAACAAATTGGCTATGAAAGAAGAAGTGAAAGCCGAACACCTCGCGTCAGCGATCATGTGATTAGCTTATCAGTAAATTATCGTTTCACTTTT